>Ga0206864_1045_pt1 | contig 43599 bp, 42 predicted proteins | sample Alteio_BWOrgCont_42_FD_152632 | JGI IMG/M metagenome (GOLD analysis project Ga0206864, IMG submission 152632) | Enriched cells from forest soil in Barre Woods Harvard Forest LTER site, Petersham, Massachusetts, United States -... | ecosystem: Environmental > Terrestrial > Soil > Temperate forest >...
CAAACATTTAGCTTTTGACATTAATCAAATCAATCTCGGGAATAAGAGGTACCATTGGCGGTACGGTGGGTGAGGGATTAACCCCATTAGATATCGTAAAGTTCACTTCGGCCTACGGAGCCTGGGCGGTAAAGAAAACGGGGTTGAAAAAGATTATCATCGGGCGCGATGCACGTATTTCCGGCAGCATGGTTAATAGCCTTGTTGTAGGCACGCTGCAAGGCCTGGGGATTGATGTTGTTGATTTAGGCCTTTCCACCACACCGACGGTCGAGATTGCCGTGCCTGCCGAAAAAGCGGCCGGCGGCATTATTCTCACCGCGAGCCACAATCCCAAGCAATGGAACGCGCTCAAGCTTTTAAATGCTGATGGGGAGTTTATCAGCGATGCCGATGGAAAAGAAGTGCTCGACATCGCCGAAAAAAGCGATTTTAAATATGCCGATGTAAACGACCTGGGAAAAGTGACTGCCGATTCGGACTATCTTCAGTTTCACATCGACAAAATACTTGCCCTGCCATTGGTGGATGCCGATGCCATCGCAGCGGCTGGTTTCAGGGTGGTAGTTGATGCAGTTAATTCCACCGGTGGTATATTTGTACCGGCCTTACTGCGCGCCCTCGGCGTAACGACCATTTATGAGTTGTTTTGCGAACCCGATGGCGTTTTCCCTCATAACCCCGAACCGCTGCCCGAAAACCTTACCGCACTTTCAAAAGAAGTATTGGCCAAGCGGGCTGATCTCGGCATAGCTGTCGACCCGGATGTGGACCGCCTTTGCTTTGTGTGCGAGGATGGCAACATGTTCGGCGAAGAATATACGCTGGTTGCGGTGGCTGATTATGTGTTAAAAAATACAAAGGGTAACACAGTATCAAACCTGTCGTCGACCCGCGCCCTGCGCGACGTGACCGAAAAGGCCGGTTGTGAGTACCATGCGGCGGCAGTAGGAGAGGTGAACGTGGTGAACAAGATGAAAGAGGTAAATGCTGTTATCGGCGGCGAAGGGAATGGCGGCGTTATATACCCCGAGTTGCATTACGGACGCGATGCTTTGGTGGGAATCGCCTTGTTTTTAACTCACCTGGCGAAGTTTGGAAAGGCGGCTTCACTGTTAAGAAGCACCTACCCTGGCTATTTTATATCTAAAAATAAAATCACGCTCACCCCGGAAATGGATATCGACGGGCTGTTATACGAGGTTGAACAGAAATATAAAAAACATCCCTATTCCACAATTGACGGATTGAAAATAGAATTTGACAAGGAATGGGTACATTTGCGCCGGTCAAACACCGAGCCCATCATCCGGATCTACTCCGAAGGTAATTCCGAAACCGTGGCGAATAACCTGGCCAACAAGATAATTGCTGATATAAAAGAGATTTTACAATAAAGCCCCCGCCGGCTACGGAACAAATAGAAGAATATGCGCGTTTACCTCGATAATGCAGCCACCACACCACTTGACCAGGATGTTTTGAAAGAGATGTATAAGGTGATGGAAAGTACTTACGGAAATCCCTCGTCGATACACGGCCATGGCCGCGAGGCCCGAACATTGATTGAGAAGTCGCGGAAAACCATTGCGCAGCTATTGCACACTTCCCCGGCTGAAATATTTTTTACCAGCGGCGGCACCGAAGCCGATAATACTGCCATCCGGTGTGGCATTATTGATAACCATATCAAACACGCGGTAACCAGCTGTTTGGAGCATCATGCCGTTATTCATACCCTGCAGGCAATGGAAAAAAATGGCCTGATCAAATTGAGTTTTGTGGATACCGACGGAAAGGGCAATATCGATTATGCCCAACTTGAAAGCCTGCTGCAAGGTGCGGATCGCACCTTTGTATCCCTCATGCACGCCAATAACGAGATCGGCACGATAACGGATATCGAAAGGGTGGGCAACATCTGCGAGCAATACAACGCAGTTTTCCATTGCGATACCGTTCAAACGCTTGGGCATTTCCCTCACGATCTGAGTAAGCTTAAATTGCATTTTATGGTATGCGCCGCCCATAAGCTGCACGGCCCAAAAGGCGTCGGCTTTTTGCATGTGAACCATAAGATCAAAATAAAGCCGATGATCTATGGCGGATCACAGGAGCGTAATATGCGTGGCGGCACTGAAAACCTTTATGGAATAGTAGGTTTGGCAAAAGCGCTGGAGATAGCTTATACGGAGATGGCACAGCATCGTCAGCACATCCAGGGACTGAAAAGCTATATGATCAACCAGTTGACCGAAAAGGTGCCAGGCATCAGCTTTAATGGCGAAATTGACCCCGACAAAAGCTTGTATACCGTATTGAATGTTTCGTTCCCCGAAATGGAAATGGCCGACATGTTATTATTTAACCTCGATATTGCGGGCATCTCCGCTTCCGGCGGCAGTGCATGCAGCTCCGGTTCGGATATCGGCTCGCACGTGCTCACCGCAATCGGGGCCAATCCGTCACGACCCGCCGTCCGCTTTTCGTTCTCCAAATTCAATACTAAGGACGAAATTGACTATGCCGTAGCCAAAGTTCGTGAGCTTTGCCCGGTTAACGCGTAAGTCCCCGTTTTTTACACATTCACCTTCCTGTCATAGCGAAGTCTAAAATAAAAGGCGTTATGTCCGCCAGCTGGCGGATAACTCTTAGAAGTGCATTTTAACCACAGAGATCGCAAAGAATGCACAGAGAAAAATGGACAAAGTGTTTAAGACTCTCCGGCCTCTGGTGCCTCCGTGTTCCGTGGTAAAACTTTTAGAATTTAGCAATACGGAAGGGCGTAGCGACAAAGCAACCCCGCGGTTGCACTGTTTATGCATTATCCCCAATGCAATTCCGGCAACGTCCCAAAATCATCCGCTTTTTCAAAACAATTTCCTTCTCGGCTCGTTTATTTAATTATAAATTAATAAACCTATGAAAGCGAATAAGCAAAATCCGAAAAAGAATCCAGAAAGACCGGAACACAACCGTCAGAATGAGATTCCTGAAAAGCGGCAATCAGAACAGGAGCAGTCCGGCTACCCGCACGAACGGGAGCAGGAGCAGCAACAAAGCGGGGCCGATACCTCCTATAGCGAACGCGTGGATGTTACCCCGCCAACGCCACGTGAGTTTCCTTCAGTTGGCAATGCGAAAACCAGTTTTGAGACCCGTAACCAGGGCCGCACTACCGCAAGGATGGTAGGCCATGAGCCCGGCACCGAAGGCATTTAGCCGCCCCCAAATTTTAAGAACTTAATTTTTTACACGGAAAGGTTATCTGTACGATAACCTTTCCGTTCATTTAATACAATACTATACTATGAACAGCTTTGATCCAAATCCTGTTAAAAAAACGCAGGATAATAACATCGACGCCTCCAAAATTAATAAAACCGACAAAAACGGTGCGTTTATTGACAAGGACGGTAGATCAAAAAACTACAAAGGCGGAAAAGATTCAGTAAACGGTCCCAACTTTGACATGGAAAGCCAAGCGGCCGATGGCGATACCGGGCAAAATGCCGGCGTTTTCAAATAACCGCCAAAACAAAAATGAGCACCATCTGATGCCCGTTTTTGTTTTATAGAGGGTTTAATAAATTTTGTCAGCCTTTCAATTCGCCACTTTAATTAGCCTTTGTCTTTTCGCTTTTCGCTTTGGTCTTTTCGCTTTCAGCTTAATTCCCCATCATCTTCAAAAACGACGACAGCTTCTCCTTCATTTCCCTTCGGTCGACGATAAAGTCCAGGAAACCATGCTCCTGTACGAATTCCGCGGTTTGAAAGCCTTTAGGAAGGTCTTTCTTGATCGTTTCTTTGATAACCCTTGGACCGGCAAAGCCGATCAGGGAGCCGGGCTCTGCAATGTTGATATCGCCCAGCATCGCGTATGATGCCGTTACACCGCCGGTAGTAGGGTCGGTTAGCAATGATATATAAGGTATTTTAGCCTGTGACAGTAAAGCGAGTTTGGCCGAAGTCTTGGCCATCTGCATCAGCGAAAAAGCGGCTTCCATCATACGCGCGCCCCCCGATTTTGATATCATCAGAAACGGGGCCCGGTGTTCGATGCTGTAATCAATACAGCGAGCTATTTTTTCACCGACAACTGATCCCATGGATCCGCCGATAAAATTAAAATCCATACAGGCGATGACAATATCCTGCCCGCCCATTTTTCCATAACCCGACCTTATCGCGTCTTTTAAACCGGTTTTTTTAATCGTCTCCTTCAGGCGGTCTTCGTATTTCCTGGTATCCTCAAAGTGGAGCGGGTCGCCCGAAATTAAATCGGCATCCAGCTCGGTAAATTCGTTATTGTCAAATAAAATAGAGAAGTATTCTTTGGAGCCAATACGCATGTGGTAGCCGCAGTAATGGCAAACGTATTGGTTTTCAACCTGCTCCGAATAATGTAACGGTTTTTTGCATTCAGGACACTTATTCCATATGCCATCAGGGGTTTCCTTCTTTTCCTCGGTGGTCGTAATTATCCCCTTCGATTCGCGTTTAAACCAGGCCATATCTATGTTGAGATCATTCAATTGACTGCAAAGAAACGAAATATTTTACACTTGGCGCTTCCCGCAATCGATTTATGCTTACGGCCTGATTTTGCACATGGCGATCAGGGCGCCGGTACAACAGACCCAGCTGCTACTTTATTAATGAAATAAAAATTTACGGCTATAATAGGCGGTGATTTTTAGCAGATGTTCAATTTTACGGCCTTTAATAATTAACTTTCTAAAACTGCCGTTACTGTTCATAAAAGTTTAAAAATTCCTAAATTCGCAGGCCAATTAAAAAATTAAATGGAATTAAAAAACTATAAAGGCGTTCTGCATGGTGACCAGGTGCAGGAACTGTTCGAAGCCGGAAAAATGCACCAGTTTGCTTTGCCGGCCGTAAACGTTACCGGCACAAACACCATCAATGCCGTAATGGAAACCGCAAAAGCGGTTAACTCTCCGGTTATTATTCAATTGTCCAATGGCGGCGCCCAATTCTATGCGGGCAAATCGCTTGACAACAGTAAGCTACAAGCCTGCATTTTGGGTGCGGTATCGGCTGCCAAGCATGTACACTTGCTGGCAGAACACTATGGCATCGCCGTTATTTTACACACCGACCATGCCGCATTGAAGTTTTTACCCTGGATAGACGGCCTGCTTGATCATGGCGAGAAATTCTTCGCTGAGACAGGTAAACCCCTGTTTTCTTCGCACATGCTGGACTTGTCCGAAGAGCCACTGCACGAGAACATCGAAATTTCGTCTAAATACCTTGCCCGCATGGCCAAAATGGGCATGACCCTTGAAATTGAACTTGGCGTTACTGGTGGCGAAGAAGACGGTGTCGACAATTCAGGCGTTGACAGTTCCCGTTTGTACACGCAGCCCGAGGATGTGGCCTATTCATACGAAGAGCTTTCAAAGATCAGTCCCCGGTTTACAGTTGCGGCGGCTTTCGGGAACGTTCATGGCGTTTATAAACCGGGCAATGTGAAATTGCAGCCAGTTATCCTGCACAACTCGCAGGAGTACCTGAAAAAAAAATTCAGCCTTGCGGTTGATAAACCGATCAACTTTGTCTTTCATGGTGGTTCGGGTTCAACACAGGAAGAGATCAGGGAAGCGATCTCCTACGGCGCCATCAAAATGAATATCGATACCGATATGCAATGGGCGTTTTGGGAAGGCATTAAAGACTATTACCAATCAAAAGAAGGCTACCTGCAAAGCCAGATCGGCAATCCCGAAGGCGAAGATTCACCCAACAAAAAATATTACGATCCACGCGTATGGCTGCGCAAAGGCGAGGAGAATTTTGTAAAGCGGCTTAAAGTTGCTTTCGGCGATTTGAATTGCGTGAATGTGAACGATAAGTTGTAATGAATTAGTCCGAAAGGCTGAAAGTCCCAAAAGTCGGGAAGTCCGGAAGTCCGGAAGTATAGAAGAAGTTGCGACTTTCGTCCGCTAGCTGGCGGATAACTTAAGTTATATAGAAAGCAAGTGGTTGATTTAGTTGAGCACTTGCCTGATAAGCCAATTTATTATATCTCCTCATGTCTGTAACTGTCCAAAATGTAACCGACCCAACCGCTTTGGAAACGGTTTTTGCCATTCGTCGCGAGGTTTTTGTGGTGGAGCAAAACTGCCCGCCGGAGCTGGAGTGGGAATTTGAAGATGAGTCACATCATTTTTTAGCAACCGTTGATGGCGAGCCTGGCGGCGCCTGCCGCTGGCGAAAGACCGACAAAGGCTATAAATTGGAGCGCTTTGCCGTATTGCAAAAATTTCGCGGCAAAGGGGTGGGACAGGAGCTGGTAAAGGCCGTACTAGCAGATTTGCCCCCGGATGCTGTATATGTTTATATGCACGCGCAGATACAGGCCGTTTCGCTTTACGAAAAGTTTGATTTCGAAAAGATCGGACCGGAGTTTGAAGAAGCCGGGATAAGGCATTTTAAGATGGTGAGGAAATGAACAGGTTTGCAGATGGAGAATAAGTATGGAATAGTTTTATACTGGAGCAAGGAGGATGAGGCGGTAATAGCTGAGGTTCCAGAGCTTCCGGGGTGTATGGATGATGGAGCTAATTATAACGAGGCGCTAACAAACGTTGAACTGGTGATAGCGCAGTGGATACAAACTGCTACAGATTTAGGCAGATCGATTCCCCAGCCTAAAGGTAGACTTACGTGAACGTGATAAAGGCTCGCACTTGCCGGAAGCGCGCGAAAACTTACGATGTTTAACTCGGAGTTGTTTGTTTTCAAAGGCCTTGTTGAGGGCTTCGCCGTTTCAAAACTTCTTAAGTTTTTCTTCACCCAAATATCCTAATGGAGTAAGCCATGGCCTCCTTCAATTTGCTCAAATCGAGACCTAAGCGCTCATTTTGACTTTGCAGGTATCCAATTACATTTTCGGTGGCGATATTGCCCGTGAGCTCCTCTTTGGCCATTGGGCAGCCCCCGTAGCCCTTTAAAGCGGTATCAAATTTCCGGCAGCCGCTGTTATAGGCAGCAGCGATTTTCTCCTGCCAGGTATCCGGCGTTGAATGGAGATGCAGTCCCCAGGTATCCGATCCATTACCCCGCAGCCCCTGTACCACTTCGCTGATCTGTTCAGGCGTGGCAATTCCAATTGTATCAGCGAGGTAAATATCTTTAATACCCAAGGCAGTCATTTCCGAAGCCCATCTGCCGAGCAGATCAAGGCTCCATTCGTCCCCGTAAGGATTTCCAAATCCCATGGATAAATAAACTCTCAGCTTTTTGCCGTTATTCGCGCAAAGGCCTGTAATGCTTTCTACGGTTTCAAATGCTTTCGCGATGCTTGAGTTAGTGTTTCGTTGCTGAAATGTTTCCGAGATGGAGAAGGGGTAACCCAGGTAGCCGATCTCTGAGTAGCGAACCGCATCTTCAGCGCCCCTGTAGTTTGCCACGATGGCCAACAGCTTCGATTTCGACTGGTTCAGGTCAAGTAAAGCTAATACTTCTGCCGTATCGCTCATTTGTGGAATGGCCTTCGCTGAAACAAAACTCCCAAAGTCCACCGTGTCAAAGCCAACCTGCAGCAACAGGTTAATGTAGGCCGCCTTTATTTGAGTAGGAACAAAAGGGTGCAGGCCCTGCATGGCGTCGCGCGGGCATTCGGTGAGTTGGATATTGGTTAGCATCGGCGGTTAAAACTTCGAATATACGGGGGATTTCTGTTCAATGCCTGCGTAAAGCTCGGCCAATAAGCCGTCCAGGTATTTTTCGAACGAGGCGATCAGTTTGGTGGCATATTTCTCGATCCGTCTCGAGGTGTTGTCGCTTTCCTTCAGGTGAATGTCGTACAACGTTTCACGCCGGTTGCCATTGTCAGTCGGCCTGAAAAATACAACGTTGGTAATAGTATACCGGTAGCTATGGTTTTTGATGTCGAGCGTAAGGGAAAATTGCACCGTATAGGGATCTACGATATCGTTATCGTCGCCCACATAAGTTGGGTTTACGTTCAGGTCCTGTGCGGTGGTAAATATCAGCTTGCCTTCTTCCTGATAACCATAATTCTGCTGGAAATTTTTCGATGCCATAAACTGGATGGCTCGCAGATAGATTATTCTTTCCGTAACACTATCGACCTGAACTGTATTTTGATAGTAAGCAGTTTTTCCGTCAATTTTAAGCGTCACCGTATCTGGCGCACTTGTGAGCGCCCACACCTGCTCGTGCGCTGCACCATCGGCAAACAGGGCGCCGCTAGTAATCAGAAAGGACGCACAGATCAGTAAACACTTCATGTTAAGTAAAGCCAGTTCCTAATGTTGTTATTTATAGATGTAAAATTAGCGAACCTATCGTTATTTCCGAATGGCAGCTATCTCACCAGTTCATCTTTTGGTAAATGCCCTACTTTTCTTGCGAGCGTCTTGCTCATATACCTGTTTATGATCAGCCTGTTGCCCCCGTTATAGGTTATATAGCTGCCTACCCAATTGATAAATACTACGAGTTTGTTCCGGAAACCCAATAGCGTGATAATGTGCACAAACATCCAAACCACCCACGCAAAAAATCCCTGGAACTTGATTTTTCCGAGGTCGGCTACCGCTTTGTTACGCCCGATGGTGGCCAGCGAGCCTTTGTCGTTATATTTAAAAGGCACGGTCGGTTCGTTGTTCATTAGTTGCAATATTGTTTTGGCGGTATGGTTACCCATTTGTATGGCAACCTGGGCAACGCCAGGATGCCCCTTTGGATTTTCGTCGTTGATCATGGCCGCGACATCGCCGATGGCAAAGATGTTCACAAAGCCTTCAACCCGGCAAATGCTGTCCACTTTGATCCGGTTTCCCCGCACAATCAGTTCTCTATTGATACCATCGGGTATAACTCCCATAACCCCGGCAGACCATATCACGTTTCTTGTCCTAATGGATTTCCCATCCTCAAATTTGATCTCCTGCCCGTCATAAGATTCAACCTTTACGCCGGTCAGCACTTCAACACCCATGCTTTTCAGAAACCTGGTAGCCGACTTTGAGGCATCGTCAGACATGGACCCCAATATTTTTGGCATAAAGTCGACCAGGTAAACTTTCATATGGTCTTTCTCCAGTTCCGGGTAGTCGCGGGTCAAGATATGGTTGCGCAATTCCGCCAGCGCCCCGGCGAGCTCGACACCGGTAGGGCCGGCGCCCACCAAAACAAAGTTCAGGTATGGTTCCCGTTCCTCGCGGGTGGTTCGTAACACTGCTTCTTCAATATTTTGCAGGATGAGCGACCTTAGGTTTAACGCCTCGGGTATCGATTTCATCGGCAGGGCGTTTTGCTCAATATCTTTGTTGCCGAAAAAATTGGTGGTCGAGCCGGTAGCTATCACCAGGTAGTCGAAGGGAATCTCGCCGACATTTGTTTCTATCGTATTTTTTTCGGGATTGATCCGTGTTACTTCCGCGTTCCTGAACCTGAGGTTCTTTTGCCCCGCAAAATTTTTCCGCAGCGAAAATGCGATCGATTCCCCGTCAAGGCTACCGGTTGCAACCTGGTAGAGCAGCGGTTGAAAAGTATGGTAATTAAACTTGTCGATCATTAACACATCGACAGGTTTGTCTTCCAGCTTTTTGGCCACCTGGAGCCCGCCGAAGCCACCGCCCACTATAACCACCTTCGGAAATTTTGATTTATCTGTATTCATCGTTTGCTGGCATTTTTATAGAAGCTAAACGCTAAAAGCACAAAGCTGAAAGCTAAAATATTGATAACCAATGTTATATTTCACTTTATGCGAAATTCATTAATAGACTTAATATACTAAACGTCCATTTTTAGGATCAAGACATTTATATCTCAAATTTCACCCCGATAGCTATCGGGGCTCACATCTTATATCTGCTTTTCACTTTGGTCTTTCAGCTTTCCGCCTTAAGCTTTTAAATAAACAAAAAAGGCCCCAAATGTTCTTCGGGGCCTTCGGATAAATTTATAGATATTCTATCTCAAATCCTTTTTCCCAAAGTCGATGATAACCGGTGTCGCCACGCAGATGGACGAATAAGTACCGAAACATACCCCAACCAATAAGGCGAACGAGAACCCGCGAATGGTATCCCCACCGAAAATGAATAATACGAGTAGGATCAGCAACACGGTTAAAGCCGTGATAACGGTACGGCTCAGCGTATTGTTAATGGCGTTATTGATAACCGTCTTGGGGTCGTCCGTTTTTGCATGGTGCAGGCTTAGGAATTCGCGGATACGGTCAAATACTACCACCGTATCATTGATGGAATAGCCGATAACGGTCAGTATCGCCGCTATAAACGATTGGTCTATATCGAGCTGGAACGGCAGCACGTCTTTAAAGATCGAGAAAAACGCCAGTACCATCAAGGCATCGTGTGCGGTAGCTATCATCGCACCCAAACTGAACTGCCATTTGCGGAAACGGATAAAAATGTAAGTAGAGATAATAATAATGGCGAATATCACCGTTAAGCCGGCCGATTTCTTCAGACCATTGGCGATGGTTGGGTTAACTTTTTGATAATTGATGATGTTGGCTTTCGTAATCTGCGTCCTCGGTGTAACATCGAGTGCCTTGATCACTGCGCTTTCAACCCGGCTGTCGGCATTGTCACCAGCATCATTGATCAGGTATTTGGTAGTTACGCTAACGTCGCTGCCAAAGGTCTTTATTTCCGCACCTTCGCCGATGGGTGTTTTGGCCAGCACGTTGCGTACATCTTCGGTACCGACGGTTTTATCGTTAAAACGGATTACATAAGTACGTCCGCCCACAAAATCCACTCCGTAGTTAAACCCTTGAATAGCCATGGATATCACACCCAATAAAATAAAGCTGGTGGAAAAAATATAAAATTTGAACCTGTTCTTTACAAAAGCATAATTGGCATTTTTAAAGGTGTGAGAACTCCATGGGTTGGAAAATTTAAGATCCCAGCCTTTTTCCATAATGTATTCCAGGATCACCCTCGATATCAATAGCGAACAGAACAAGGAAGTAACGATGCCGATCATCAATGTGATAGCAAAGCCCTGGATGGTTCCGGTACCGAATACATACAGGATCAAACCTGTAAGGAAGGTACTGATGTTGGAGTCGAGGATGGACGACAAGGCATGCTTAAAACCATCGTTCAAGGCTATCCGCAACGATTTGCCCAATGCCAGCTCTTCCCGCACACGTTCGTAGATCAATACGTTAGCGTCCACCGAGATACCGAGTGTGAGCACGATACCCGCTACGCCAGGGACAGTTAATACAGCCTGCAAGCTGGCTAATACGCCCATTAAAAAGAAGATGTTGATAATCACTGCCACAACGGCTACGGTGCCTGCGCGGTTGTAGTAAGCGATCATAAACACCAGGACCACCAATAAGCCCACAAGGCATGATGTAAGGCTGGCATTAACAGCTTCTTTACCCATCGAGGGGCCCACCACGGCTTCTGCAACAATATGCGCCGGTGCAGGCAAGCGGCCGGCCTTTAAAATATTGGCTAAATCTTTGGTTTGGTCTACCGTGAAACTCCCTGATATAGAGGACACACCTCCAGGGATAGGGTTATCCACCCTTGGCGCCGAATAAACATTGTCGTCGAGTACAATGGCGATCGATTTATGGTTATTGGGGTCGGCACAAGCCTCGGTGGTTACGGCGTTCCATTTTTCCGCGCCGTCAGAGTTCATTGTCATAACCACTTCGGGGCTGCCTCTTTGGTCAACGTCGCTGTGCGCATCGTCGATTACGCCGCCTGAAAGTACGGCGCTGTTATCAGCACCAACCAGTTTTACCGCGTAAAGCTCAAATATCTTCGTCTTATCCTCGGGCTTTACCGACCACAAAAACTTCATGCTTTGCGGGATAGCGGCCTTCACCTGGGGCAACCGAAGGTATTGGTTCACCTTAGCCGTGTCTTTTAACGCAGCCTGGCCAATTACCGGGCCGGGAGCCGTCTGGGGCTGTCCACTTTGATCCTGGTATTGTTCGGGCCTTAAAACCACGAATAAAGGGTAGGCATCGCCCGCAAGCTTTGCTTTGGCCAGCGCCGAAGTGTCTTTTGCAGTACTGTTTTGCACCTTAGCCAGTAACGATTTAACTCCTTTATTTGTAGTAGTGTCTGCTTTGGTTTTTAACGCTTTAACAAGCTTATTTGCGGTAGTGTCTGCTTTGGTTTTTACAGTTGTTGCAATTGTTTTAGCCGTGTCCTTCTTTTCAGCTTTATTTTTAGCGACGATAATGCCGTTTATGGTTTGCAGCAATCCCGGCAGATTGTCCAGCTTGTTATCGTAGGTTTCGTAAAATTCCAGCTTCGCAGTTCCTGATAGCAGCTTTCTTACACGGTCAGGGTCTTTCTCACCAGGAAGCTCAATCAGGACGCGATCCGATCCGGTGCGAGAAATATTGGCGTTCGTTACGCCAAACTGGTCAACACGGGTCTGCAGAATCGTAAAAGATTTATCAACGGCAGTGGCGGCCTGATCTTTTAAATATGACTCAACCTCGCTGTTTGTGGCATTAAATTTCAGCTTGTCTTGATTATCCCTGGTAGAAAATATTGTGGCCAGCTTGCCCTCGGGGTTCAGTTTTTCATACTCTTGTATAAACAGGGTGATATAGTCCGTTTGGCTGGTGACGGCATCTTTTGTGGCCTTTGATATGGCCTGGTTAAACACCACATCGTTGTTATTGTTGGACAATGATTTAACCAGTTCGGCTAACGAGATCTGCATCGTTATGCTCATCCCGCCTTCCAGGTCGAGCCCTAATGCCAGCTTTTTGCCTGCTACGTATTGATAATCGTGTTTCAATATCGGGTACACCGGCTGCGTAGCCATTGAATCCAGATAGACCTTTTCTTTCACCGAATCACCCTTGGCATATGCCCTGGCATCGTTCTCCACCTTATGGGCTACCCAGGTGAATGAAAGCTGGTATAAGCACACGATTGCCAGCAATATGGCGAAAAATTTTACAACCCCTTTACCTTGCATTTTGAATCAAAATATGTAATCAATTAGTTTATAAGCTTTTTAAATAAGACGGCAAATCTAATAAAAATTCGCAACCCGGAAATTTTTAATTGAAGTTAATAACGCTTGGGTGTGTGGCCCGGTTAGTGGTTTAGGTAATTTATTGTAAATTAAATTATTATAAGAAAATATTCGTTGCCGCACCCTTTTGAATGCTCAAAAAATCCAGAATTTATTGCCGCTCCAACGTTATAAAAGAGTAAGGCAGCGGATTTTTATCATCTGGCTCATGGTCCTGGTGTGCAACTTCTTTCCAGAGCGTTTTGCTGATCTCGGGGAAAAAGCTATCCCCTTCAAACTGTTCATGGATGATGGTTAAATAAATGCGGTCGGTTAAGTGTAATGATAATTTATAAATCTCGGCGCCGCCAACGATGAACACCTCATCCTCTCCCTTACAGAGCGCCAGGGCAGCTTCCACCGAATTGACAACTTCGCAGCCTTCAATGGTGATAGCTTGCCGGGTCACAACAATGTTTCGCCTTTTCGGCAGGGGTTTGCCAACCGAATCAAAGGTTTTGCGGCCCATTATTACCGTATGGCCGCTGGTGGTATTTTTAAAATGTTTTAAGTCGTTCGGCAAATGCCACAACAGTTTATTGTCTTTGCCTATCACATGGTTCTCGGACATGGCGGCGATTTGAGAGACTATCATGGTTGAGTGCTTACAAGTTTTGAGCCAATCCACGCAGTGATTTGTTCTGTATTTAAATTTCCCATGCTTGCTGCTAGCGTAAATTCTTATTTTTCGTCTTCGCTTGCTGCCAGGTCACATACATAGTCAAGCAGGGTTAGCCTGAGCAATAGAAATGCGATTCGTTTATTGCCGTCTAAAAAAGGGTGATTAATTACGACACTTTCAAAAATGGCGGCCGCTTTTGTTGCCGCTGAGGGATATAAATCCTGCCCGTCAAAAGTCATATTTGGCCTGGCCAAAGCCGACGATAGTAAATTTTTATCCCTTATTCCGCTGGCTCCGCCATATTTTTCAATGAGTGCCGTATGAAAAGTTATGACTTCATCCAGTTCAATCATGGCGCAAGCCTGGCGAAAAGTTTATCGTCCTCCGCAAGGATTTTGTTAAAATTTTCCTGATGTTTAGACTGTGCTTGTGATAGTTGAACCTTTACGATGTAATTCAGGATATCAGGCAATGCATCTTCCGGCACATCGTTTAAAGCCTTTTCTATTTCCGCCTTTACTTCTACCGTTGTCATACACAAAAATACCAAATATTCCCGTACTGGCGAACTCTGGTTTAAATCAAATGTCGCGAAGCACCAAACGTTCCTACGGAACGTGAAAGACCTTTTTTGCTTTTCTACCAACCAGACGCCCCTAATGGGGCGAGAGTTATACTATAGCCGTGCCGCATGAGAGTTGGTACAAAAAACGATTTTTCGCTTACCGTTTCGACGGAACTTTTTTAAAAAGCGGCAATTTTTATTTTTACCCTTAAACTCAAATTAATAACGCTATCACACTGCCACAGTCGCTTTGATATGCGGCCAGGGATCGTAATTCTCGAGTGTAAAATCTTCATACCGGAAACTAAAAATATCTTTCACGTCGGGGTTTATCTTCATGGTAGGCAGCGGGCGGGGTTCACGGCTCAATTGCAGGCTGGTCTGTTCGAGGTGGTTATTATATAGGTGTGCATCGCCAAACGTATGGACAAAGTCGCCATAATCGAGGTCGCATACCTGGGCCATCATCATCGTCAGCAGGGCATAGGAGGCAATATTAAAAGGAACGCCTAAAAATATGTCGGCGCTGCGCTGGTATAGCTGGCAGGAGAGTTTCCCCTTTAGCTCCCCGTTCAGGGGGTTGGGGGGCTCCACATAAAACTGGAACAAGCTATGGCAGGGGGGAAGCGCCATTTGGTTGACATCAGCCACGTTCCATGCAGAAACGATCATCCGGCGCGAATCGGGGTTGTTCTTGAGTTGGTTTACCACCTGGCTGATCTGGTCGATATGGCCGCCGTCCGGCTTTGGCCAGCTCCGCCACTGGTAGCCATAAACAGGGCCGAGGTTTCCATCTGCATCCGCCCATTCGTCCCATATGCGAACGCCGTTGTCTTTTAAATACTTTATATTGGTGTCGCCGCTCAAAAACCATATCAGCTCGTGGATGATCGATTTGAGGTGCAGCTTCTTGGTGGTCACCATCGGGAAACCATCCTGCAGTTTGAAGCGCATTTGATAGCCAAATACACTTAGCGTGCCTGTGCCCGTGCGGTCGTGCTTTTGCGCGCCGGTGTTCATTACGTGGCTCATCAGGTCCAGATACTGCTTCATAATTTATTCGAATCAAGAGTCAAGATACAAGAATTAAGAGCCAAGAGCCAAGAACCAAGAACCAAGATAAGAAAGTAGTCTTTAGTCCTTAGTCTTTGGTCTTTCATTCTTAGTGTTTATTCCTTAGCCGTTAGTTAGAAAAGCATAAAATCGCCTTAACATTTACGGCCAAAGGCGGTTGACGATATACCAGATAACCAATTAAACTAATCCCCAGCTACAAATAAAAATAATCTTTGCCGTCAATCCTAAGGATGTTTAAAAATAGGGACAATGTTAGTCGTTCGTCACATTCAACCGGCTATATTTGCCTGCGGTCAGTAGCCGGCGGATGACCGGTGTGGTCAAACAAATTCAATCGCAGTGATCATTTTTCCAAACGCCAAGATCAATATAGGGCTTAATGTGATCAGCCGCCGCCCGGATGGCTACCACAATATCGAAACCGTCTTTTATCCCATCAAAATAAACGATGCGTTGGAGCTTATCGGGGCCGACGCAACTTCGTTTCGATCCGCGGGCTTAGCCATACCGGGAAGGGTGGAAGATAACCTTTGCCTGAAGGGATATGAATTGCTGCGGGCAGATTTTGGATTGCCACCTGTAAGCATCTACCTGTATAAACACATACCCATAGGAGCGGGGCTTGGCGGTGGTTCGGCCGATGCAGCTTTTTTTATCCGGCTGGTGAATGACCATTTTAACCTTGGCCTTAGCGATGAACAGATGACCGGCTACGCCCGCCGGCTCGGCGCCGATTGTGCTTTTTTTATTAAAAACAAACCCGTTTTCGCGCAGGGAATAGGAGATGAGTTCGAACCGGTCGACCTTGATCTGTCTCGATATAAAATCGTCCTGGCGACGCCCCCGGTTCACGTGTCGACCGGCGAAGCCTATCGCGGTGTAAAACCGGCTAAACCTCAAACGCCCCTGAGGGAGCTGATCAATTTGCCGGTGACAGACTGGAAGAGCGAGATCAAAAATGATTTCGAGGACCCGGTGTTCAGGAACCATCCGGCTATAAGGGGGGTGAAGGCCGCTCTTTACGATTCCGGGGCACTATACGCCAGCATGAGCGGCAGCGGGGCGTCTGTTTTTGGCATTTTTCCGGCCATTCCCGACTTGAGTCACCTCGAAAACGAAAACGAGGTGTTCTTTCTTTAAGTATGTTCAGCATGTCAAAGAACTGATTATTAGCCATCTGCAACTATTTTTTTCCTGGGATTATTCACTTATTGTTTGTTTTCTCATGGATTGTTCTCTTTTTTAAGGCATTCGAGAGAGCTCCGCAGTTTCAGCGGTGTTCATGAGCGCTGCGCTTAGTTTCACCGATTATTTTTTGATTATTCACTTATTGTTTTTTTCAATGGCGTTCATGAGGTCGCTGCGCTTAGTTTCACCGATTACTCCGGGACTCATGAGGGCTTAAGCCGTTTTAACTTCAGCGCTTAATTTTTTGTCATTATTTTTTGTGATCTTGCTATGATTATCACCTATTGCCTTTTTTTCAGCGGCGTTCATGATGGGCTGCGCCGTTTTTCACGGGTTGTTGTTTTTTTAGTTGTGTTCAAGAGCGCTGCCCGGTTATTCACGTGTTGTTTTCCTTTTTATGACTTTCAATGTACACAAAAGCGGGCGTATGTGTTTTTTTACCGGATATTTATTTTTTTTACGGCCCAATAAAAATAAACTGTCACTCAAATACATCAATATCAACTATTTATGTTTACATTTCCGGAAAAACAGCGTGTGAATTCCGTGTGATTTTTCTAAAATTCCGTGTGATCACCGTGTGAATTTGGTGTGAATGGTGTGTGAATTCCGTGTGAATTTTTGGGGTTGCCTCGTCCTGTGCCTCGTCCTGAAATAGGTTTACACTTGAGTTTGTTATTCCTGTTTTTTGTTTACTGACATTTTGTTAGTCCTGTTATTTGTTTACAGGTTGACGGTTGGATTTTCCAGCGCTTCATTGCTCGGTTAATGCGTGGTCAATGCATGGTTAATGCGGTGTTTCCCGCCCATTTATTGACGATCATTGCGGGCTGATACGATGTTAATGCTGGTTTTTTTGTATGGCTAATGCTATGTATACTTCTCTGGAAACATGGTGGATTCCGCCAGGCGTCAAGTGCTAATTTAGCGTAATAGCCTGATTTTTAAATATTTCAAAGAACATTTTTAAACCGGGCATCCCGCACGGTAGTCTTAATTTTACCTTTTTTTTGCTCTTTTTCAGCAATTCCGTTAAAGCGGGGGGGCTATAGCTACTGAACTTTCATGCATATCCCTACTTGAGAACTATCGGTGCGGGCCCAAGGGACACCTTTGTGAGCGAGCGCCGCCAAATCCGGTTTAAAGGTGCGGCGTTTAAATTAAACATGCAAACCGGGTTTTGCTAAAGGTACAGTAACTGTTACGAGACGTTACACTACGAGTACCGTTACGAAAATTTAATACGCTCAAAATTAGTGAGTTACATCCGATAACAGTAAAAAAATAATGGCCCCTCGGTTTTGCATACGAAGGTTAGGACGGGGGTAATCTCCCCGGCTTGAGTTAGCAGCCCTTAAACTCACGCCTGAATGGCGGGGTTATGGGAAAGTGGTGGAGTGATATGAGTGTAGTTCATGGCTTACGGTTCATGCTGGTGGGCGTAAGCATTTACGACATTAGCCTGGCCTATTAGCACGGCAGGCTATTGGGGCACGAGTCGCCTTTGCGATCCGGTCAGCGCGTCGTGCGCTTGAGGGGAACTGTCCTGCACCTGCAGGATGAACTTGAGGTCACTGCAACAACCAACTGCCCCTACAACCCCGCGTCCTCGCATACCCCCCTGCCAATACCTTCCGCCCAATCGGTATCGCCCCAGCCTTTAGCAACAGCCGTTAATAAACGGTTGTGTACCGCTGTGGCTACCGGCATGGGTGACTCACTTTGCTGTGATAATTTAAACGCAAGCCGCGCGTCTTTATAGCCCAGTTTGGATTTGAAGCCGACCGGCTGGTATTGTTTTTTGGCGATCAGCTTGCCATAGTTTTGAAAAACGGGCGCATTGAATAGGGTGGAACCAAAGAACTCGGCGACTTTGAACCGGTCGAGGCCGTTTTTCTCGGCAAGTGTAAAAGCTTCAGCCATGATCTCCAGCGAGGCCATTATCATAAAGTTCCCGGCAATTTTCACCACGTTGGCGCCCCCGGGATCTTCGCCAAAGTCAAATATTCCCTGGCTAAGTGCTTCGAGGATAGGTTTGGCTCTTGCCTTAGCGTCCGCGTTACCTGATGTACATATCCAAAGCTTTTTGGCTGCCGCCGCCTCTGGTCGACCAAATACCGGGGCGGCGAGGTAATGGCTTCCGGCACCCTCGTGTTTTTTCGCGAGCAGGCGCGCCGTTTCCGGCGAAATTGTGCTCATGGAAATATGCAGGCCGCCTTTCGGGAAGTTTTTTAAAAAGCCGTCGTCACCCAAAACCGCATTGGTCAGAACTTCGTCTTCCGCCAGCATGGTAATCACAATGCTTCGCCCTTCAGCCGCTGCTGCCGGGCTGGGGCAAATGGTGACTGAAGATTTTCCAAGTTCGGCCGCTTTTGATTTGGTGCGGTTGTAAACCTGTAAATGATAGCCTGCTTCGATCAGGTTTTTGGCCATGGGGATACCCATATTGCCAAGGCCGATAAACCCTATTTTCTTTTCCATAAATGTTAGCTGATATAGTCCCTGTCTTCATCGCTTAGTGTATCGGTGTGATCGTGGTCTGTGTCGTGCGCCACATCATTCCCACCCAGCCTGATCACCCGTTTGGGCCGGCCCCAAAGCCAGCCCAATACAAAAGCTACAATACCTACAAACAGCATCGCAAAAAGTTTAGAGATGTACAGGTGGGCAAATAAAATGGTGAACCACATTTTACCTGTGTTTTCCATAATGATGACTGTAAGCAAAACGGTGATGATGATAATGATGATGGTTTTTATACGCATGGTAATTAGAGTTCAGAGATTAGTCCGAAAGTCCGAAAGTCGGAGAGTCCGAATCCTGATCGCTTTCGGAACCGGTAGAATCTTCGATTGACGCTTTTGCAAAAATAACTTAGTTATAAAGAAAAATACAATATCCGTTTTTTAGGTGAACTTTAAAAATGCTTTGCAATTTAGGGGTCAGGCTAAGCGAGCGTCGAAGCATATGATCGATCCTAATTGCGCGTCATTTTCCCACCCGGCAGTGGTAACAGATTTCACGACAATGTTGGAAACCCATTCGGGTTAAGCCGGTCAAAGCCAAATAACAATTTTGTTGACGTTGATTAACTGATTGTCCGCCTGATTTTGGCAAGCGACTAACCCAGATTTTGTCGCGTAAGGGCGTCAATTTTTGTAAAAACCGAATTACATAAAAGCGCGAAAATCAATTTTTAATCCAGGCGTGTATGGAGGAAGTCAAAACGCAGCTAATCGGCGTTCGATAAAAATTGCTGATCCTATACACTTACCCGTTCATTTCCCCAGAATTCGCTTAATATGAATTTATACTTCACAATTACTATTGTAAAATATTGAATATTAATTAAATATAATTTTAAAATTGCCTCATTAATTCTTATTGCTAAAAATATTGGTATTTGTAAAATTGATCAGACTGGCATTGTTAAATTGTTGCTTTTATTTACGATTGTAATTATTTGATTTATAAATAAATATATATAAAGTGTGTTTTAAGCGAAGCGACCGATAGGCCACAATTTGAACCATATATTTACCTCCGAAACGATTATTTTAACAAATTTCAAATAAAAGGTTGGATACACTTAGATAGATTGCGGAAAATCGCCTGAAATTGAAAGTAATCTATCTGGACGGGGTGTTTTATGGTAGAATTTTTAAATGCACTGCAGGCCCTTAAAATGCGAAATAAGGGCTGGTCATTCTTACCCCCTACCCCGGGTAAAAGATCATTGATGCATTTTCCAGCAACAAAAATCGTCGCAAAAGAATGATTGTAACAGGATGTATTTTGAAATCACCAGCAAACGACACATGTATTCTTGGCAAAACAGGGGTAGCCCCGCTAGTCGGCGGGCAATAAGAATGGGAGGGTTGGTGCTACAAACGTTATGCCCCTTCGGGGCATAAGACAAAAGCAGGATTTTGAAAGTTGATTCCTCCAGGTTATTATATTCTATCTCCTTTGCAGTCGTTTTTGCACGAGGGGATAAAGCAGTATTGTTGATAAAATAACGCCCGCCCCAGCCCAGAAACCGGGGGTCATTTTGTTTAGGTCGCCAAAGAATACAAAGGCGATCAGGATGCCATACACCGGCTCGAGGTTAGTGATGAGCGCTACCCTGAAGGCAGAAAGCTCGCGCATTACGTGCACTCCTGCAACGTAGGCAACCGAGGTGCACACCGTCCCGAGCAGCAGCAGGTAGCCTGCATCCGCTATCCCCGGAACCGGGAAATGAGCAAAGCCGCCGGTCGTCAAGGTAAAAATACTGATCCAGATCCAGGCTCCGGAAAGCTCATAAAACGCGATCACCTTGGCCTGGTGATGCTTAATGAGCCGCGAGTTTATTATGGCAAAAAGGCTCGCTGCAATAGCGCTGCAAAGCCCTGCAATAATACCCTTAGTGTATTGTGTTTCGAATTTAAAGATCATTATAATCCCCGTAATGATCAATAGGCCCGCCAATATTTCCAGCCGGGAACCGGGCTTTTTCTTGATCAGCGGTTCAAATATGGCAGTGAATAATGTGATCGAGGACAAGCAAACCAGACTGACGGCAACGGTAGATAATTTTATTGAGGCGAAGAACAATATCCAGTGGGCGCCCACAAGGGCTCCGTTCAACACAAATTGTATAAGATGGGTGCGGCTAACCCTAAATGAAGTATTGCTGAATTTAAAGTAGATAAACAGGGACAGGGCCGCGATCAGCACCCGGTACCATACTAAGTCGACCGCTGTGAGCGTAATCAATTTGCCCAATGTGCCGGTAAAGCCCCAGATCACAACAGTAAAATGGAGCAGCAAAAGGTTTTTGTTGAGCCCCGAGCGGGGAGGTGATGTTTCCATTATTTAGGCGCCCTGGCCAGTAAAAATATCCCGATTGCCCCGAAAATAACACTGGGTATAAACACCGCAATAATTGCCGGCATGTCTCCTTTAGTGGCAAAGACGGTTGCAAAACGGTCGACCACAATATAGGTAAAGCATAAAAATATCCCTATGCCCAGCGGTAAGCCAACCCCGCCCCGCACCTTGCGCGATGATATAGATACACCAATCACCATCAGTACGTACGACGACAGGGCATAAACAAAGCGCTGGTAATAATCATACAGCATTTCCTTCAAAGCGCCGGTGCCTCTTATCTTTTCCTTGGCAATATCCCTTCTCAGCTCGCTTGTGGGCATGGCGGTGTACTGGTTGTCGTACACGATAAAATCGGTGGGCTGCATGTCTAAAACGGTGTCCTTCGTCTGGCCTATTGCGCTTATGAACTTTTCTTTTAAACCGTTGACATACCTGATCGAATAGCTTTTCAAGGACCATATCCGTTTTACTGAATCGTAAACGATGGAGCCGGCCACTAACTTTTCCTTTAACTGGTCGCCGTTAAATTTCTCCATCACAAACTGGTAACCCGTGTGTATGCTGTTGTCATACGATTGTACGTAAACAAAGGTGTTTTTATCCAGCTGGATGTGTACTTCGCTTTTGGTGGGGTCGTCCGCATTGAATGAATGCGAATTTTCAAAGCTCACTTTCAGCCGGTTGGTGTTCGGTATCAAAAAAATGTTCGCCAGGAGCGATACTACAAATATTGCAGTAGCGCAGATAAAGTAAGGCCGTAAAAAACGGTTAAAACTGGCCCGGCTGGTCAGGATTGGCACAATCTCGGTTTGGTTGGCCATTTTCGCCGTAAAGTAAATAACCGCCAGGAAGTTGATCAACGGCGACAGCAGGTTCAGGTAAAAAGGAACAAATCCCGCATAATATTTAAACACGATCTCATGCAGCGACGAATGGTATTTCAAAAAATTATCGAGGTGTTCCGAGATATCGAAAACCACCGTCACCACCGCGAAAATACCGAGGGTAAACAAAAACGTACCCATGTATTTCCGGATAATGTACCGGTCAATAACTGTTAAATACCGCTTTAAAAATTCCTTCATTTATAACCTTTGGCCTAAACGGGCCACCATTTTATTTTTCCAGTCGTAAAACTCACCTGCAATTATCTTTTTCCGCGCCTCGGCTACCAGCCAAAGGTAAAAATGCAGGTTATGCAGGGTAGCAATCTGTGCGCCCAATATTTCGCCCGAATGCACGAGGTGCCGAAGATAGGCCTTGCTATAGGTCGTATCGGCAAATAGCTCACTGTCCGCCTCAATGGGCGAAAAATCGTTTTTCCACTTTTCGTTTTTTATATTGATGATGCCGTCTTTGGTAAAAAGCATGCCGTTGCGGGCGTTGCGGGTAGGCATCACGCAGTCAAACATATCAATTCCTAATGCAATATTTTCCAATATGTTAACCGGTGTGCCTACTCCCATCAGATAACGTGGTTTTTGCTCCGGTAATATACCACATACAATTTCTGTCATTGCGTACATCTCCTCAGCCGGCTCGCCCACCGAAAGACCGCCGATTGCATTGCCCTCCCGCTCAAAGGAGGCGATCGTTTCAGCCGATTTTACCCGCAGGTCTTTATAAACCGAACCCTGCACAATAGGGAATAAGGCCTGGCTGTAGCCGTACTTAGCTTCCGTGCTGTCGAAGCGGTCGCAGCAGCGTTTTAGCCAGCGGTGCGTCATGTCGATCGATTTCCGGGCGTAGTTATATTCACAAGGGTAGGGGGTGCATTCATCGAAAGCCATGATGATGTCCGCGCCGATGATCCGCTGGATATCCATCACATTTTCCGGGGTAAACAAATGCTTTGACCCATCAATATGTGAGCGGAAGGTTACGCCTTCTTCTTTTATTTTCCGAACGTCGGTAAGTGAATACACCTGGTAGCCGCCGCTATCGGTCAGTATCGGCTGGTCCCAGCCGATAAATTTGTGCAGGCCGCCGACTTGTTCCAGCACATCCAGACCGGGCCGTAAATATAAATGGTAAGTATTGCCTAAGATGATCTGCGCCTTAATATCTTTGGTCAGTTCCCGCTGGTGAACGGCTTTTACGGTTCCGGCAGTGCCCACCGGCATAAAAATAGGCGTTTGAATGGCGCCGTGGTCGGTTATCAATTCGCCCGCCCTGGCTTTTGAATGCGGATCCTTCGCTGTTAAGTTAAATTTCATTAAGGCTGCAAATTTAGCCGGAAAGTGTGAAAAGTTGGTAAAGTAAAATTATTAGAAAATTTAGGGGCGAGTGCATGATGTTGATGATAACAGCAACATCGGCCGTGAGCCCAACCACTCACTCAATTCAACTGCTCACTCAATCAACCATTATTTGAATTTTACAAACAATGGATTGATATCTTCAAACACCCTAGCCCATATCCTCACCATCTTTGCACCATAAAAAAAATGGACAAAATGGTTAACAAAACAAAAATAGCCCTGGTAACCGGCGGGAGCCGTGGTTTGGGCAGGGATATGGCACTAAGACTCGCTGAAAAAGGATTGAATGTGATTATAACCTATCATAGCCGCGACAAGGAAGCGAGTGAGGTAGTAAGCCAAATTGAGCAAGCCGGCGGAAAAGCGGTGGCACTTCAACTTAATACCGCCGATATTAGTGGCTCCAGTTTGTTTGCCACGCAGCTGCAGGATATATTAAAAAACACTTTCGGCGCCACGCATTTTGATTATTTAGTCAACAACGCAGGTATTGGCGGATATGCGGCCATTTCCGACATGAGTGAAGAACAATTTGATGAACTTTACCATATTCATTTCAAAAGCGTTTACTTCATAACCCAAAAAATGCTGCCCATATTGAACGACGGAGGGGGCATTGTTAACGTATCTTCCGGCCTTACCCGGACGACAGTACCCGGTTCATCAGCATATGCAGCCATGAAGGGGGCCATTGAGGTGTTTACGCGTTACCTGGCCAAAGAATTGGGCGTTAGCGGTATAAGGGCGAACACGATAGCTCCCGGCGCTATTCTGACTGATTTTGGAGGAGGCCGTTTACGGAACGATGAAAATCTGCAAAAGTTTATCAGTGGCATAACGCCGTTGGGCAGGCCGGGTGTAGCAGAAGATATTGGGAGCGTGGTTGCGTTTTTGTGTTCGGAGGAATCGCGTTGGGTTAACGGACAACGAATTGAAGTGTCGGGTGGAATGAATGTGTAAAACATAGATTAGTTTCAATTCTTTACTCACCCGGTCTTGCTTCGCTCGCCGACCCTTTTTTAGCTGCGCGAAAAGACGCTGAAAACGGCTATATTTTTTGTAAATTAATAGCAATACATTACAATATTTTCCATTTGCCGTGTCTTTTCTGCAGTAAGCGCTCATGTAGAGCAATATCTCTGTATATTTGATTTTTACAAGATGACAACAATTCCCACTGCCTCGATAGAAGATTTTTATGAGAGCGCCTCGGCCAAACTGCCGCAGGGTATCAACAAGGAAATCGGCCATTTCAATATTTTCGAGACGGAAAAGCTGTTTGATAAAAAAACTGGCAGCCGGACTATGCCCTACAGCCGGCGGGACTATTACAAGATCAGCCTGATACAAGGGCATAACCGCGCCGAATATGCGGACAAAGTCGTAGAGATCGACGGAAACGCCCTATTGTTTGCTACGCCTAAAATTCCCTATCATTGGCTGCCCTACGATGCTAACCAGGCGGGGATGTTTTGCATATTTACAGCCGACTTTCTTTCCAAAAGCAAGGCTGCCGTCGCGTTGGATGACCTGCCCATCTTCAGGCCGGGTGAACTGCCGATATTTCACTTAAAGCCCGAAGAAACAACAGAGATCGAATATATCTTCCGTAAAATGCAGCGAGAGATCGGCACCGATTATATTTATAAATACGATCTGCTGCGTAACCTCGTGATGGAACTGATCCATTACGGACAAAAGTTGCAGCCTATGTCGGCAATCAGCTCCGCGCAAAATGCGTCGGAAAGGATATCGTCGTTGTTTATTGAGTTGCTCGAACGACAATTCCCGGTCGATTCGCCACAGCAGCGCTTCGGCCTGCGGACCGCCAAAGATTATGCAGACAGGCTGGCGGTGCATGTTAACCACCTCAATAAGGTATTAAAGGAAAGCCTGGGCCGCACCACGACGGATATTATTGCGTCCCGCGTAATCCAGGAAGCTAAGATCTTGCTCAAACAAACGGATTGGAATATCTCCGAGATATCCTATACGCTCGGATTTGATGATCTGGCGCATTTTTCCAATTTCTTTAAGAAGAAGACTTCTTTTACGCCGAATGAGTTTAGGGTTGCGTAGTTCGGACAATACAATAAGAATGACATATCGGCGAATTTAACCACGGAGCACGGAGGACGCACAGAGAACGCAGAGGGAAAATCAATTCTTAAAGATAGATTTTTTATTCGGTACGGGCGTAATCTGTCATTTTCCAACCTTTCAACATCGCAACCTTCCAACTTTTCAACATTACAACATCCCCCATCCCCCCAACTTCCCAACATCCCTGCAACAATCCAACAAAAATTAACAACTTTGCGCCTTTAGTTAAAATCCTGTTTTGGAAACGTATATACAAGAGGCGCTGTTCATTTTATTCCAGGTTTGCTTTATCGCCCAGCTTTATTTTTTGGTAGGCAACCAGCGCAGTCTTAACACGTATCAGCCCCTGCATGAGCTGCCACCGCCAAGCGTTCCTGTTTCGGTCATCATCAGCGCGCGTAACGAGGCGCAGAATTTGAGCCAAAATCTTCCAGATATTTTAGAACAAAATTATCCTGATTTTGAGGTTGTTGTGATCAACGATTGCTCGTATGACGACTCGGACTTGGTGCTGGAGGGTTTGAAACTGACCTATCCCCATCTCAAAATTGTAACTATTACGGAGCACGTGCGCTTTAAAACCGGAAAGAAGTTTGCGTTGACGCTCGGTATTAAGGCTGCAGCCAATGAATATATGCTCTTCACTGATGCTGATTGCCGGCCTGCATCAAGGGATTGGATCACCCGTATGGCGGCTAATTTTACAGGAAGCACGCAAATCGTTTTGGGCTATTCGCCCTACACGAAATCATCGGGGTTGCTCAACGATTTTGTCAGGTTCGAAACCATAAAAACGGCCATCAACTATCTTTCAGCGGCCATCAACGGGGATGCCTACATGGGTATCGGGCGAAACCTGGCGTATACCAAAACCTTATTTTTTAACGCAAAGGGCTTTGCATCGCACATGCATATTTTGTCGGGCGATGACGACCTGTTTGTTAACCAGAATGCCGCGCCCGATAACGTGGCGATCGAAATCAACCCCGATGCCTTTGTTTATACCGAGGCAAAAACGTCGCTAAGCGCCTGGTACCGCCAAAAGAAACGGCATTTTGGGGTAGGGGGGACTTATAAAAAGCGGCACCGGCGTATGCTGAGCATTGATGCGATAAGCGGTTTCCTGTTCTATATTTTATTAACATTAAGCCTAATTTTCAACTTTGAACCACTGTTAGCGCTAGGTTTGTTTATGTTTAGGTTGATTTTACAAGTGACGGTTTACAATAAGTTATTTAAGCGTTTAGATGGCAGGGATTTGGTATGGTATTTGCCATTTTGGGATATAGTTTACTATCTTTACCTAAATACTTTTGGCCTTATCGGAACTTTTATAAAAACTTCTAAATGGAAATAAATTCGAATTTTACCGAGAACGCAAAAAATGATTTTCATCTTGTGGTTAAAGCCCGCGAAGGGAACCAGAAAGCCTACGCCGACCTGATGCACCGGTATAAGGATTCGATTTATTTTATGGTGCTCAAAATGGTGAACAACAAGGAGGATGCGATGGACCTCACCGTTGAAACGTTTGCTAAAGCCTTTGAGAAGTTAGAGAAATACCAGCCTGAATACGCCTTTAGTACCTGGCTTTTCAGGGTGGCTACCAATAATTGTATCGACTTTATCCGCAAAAAAAAATTGAATACCATGTCGATCCACGGAATGCTGGATGACGATGGCGAAGAAAAACAATTGCAGATAAAGGCCGATGTACTTAATCCCGAAGAAACATCCATCAAAAAGCAGCAAACGCACGAATTAAAGCTGCTGATAGAAAGTTTGCCGTCACGCTACCGCAACCTGATCACGCTGCGTTATTTTGATGAGCTTTCGTACGAAGAAATTGCTCAGCAGCTTGATCTGCCACTCGGAACGGTAAAGGCGCAGTTGTTCAGGGCGCGTTACCTGCTTGGCAATATTATTAACAAGTTTAACAGGGATGACATCTGATCTGTTGCTGAAATATTTCCCCGAACTTACAGCAGCTCAGCAACAGCAATTTAACCGCTTACCCGAATTATACCGGTTCTGGAATGACCAGATAAATGTGATCTCGCGCAAGGACATCGAACAGCTCGATGAGCGCCATGTACTGCATTCGCTTGGTATTGCCAAAGTCATTTCATTTTTGCCCGGCGAGAACGTGCTGGACGTAGGTACCGGAGGCGGCTTCCCGGGCATACCGTTGGCCATTTTATTCCCCGAAACGCAATTTTACCTGGTTGACTCTATCGGGAAAAAAATAAAAGTGGTGAATGAGGTAGCGACAACGCTTGGGCTGGTAAACGTGAAAGCGTTTCACCAACGTGCCGAAGAGGTTAATGAGAAATTTGATTTCGTAGTGTCGAGAGCAGTAACTAGGCTGAAGGAATTTTATCCCTGGGTGAAACGCAAATTCAATAAACAATCCAAAAACACCTTACCTAATGGTATCCTTTACCTGAAGGGTGGCGATCTGGCTGATGAGATTGCTGAATCGGGGTTGGCTGTTCAGCAATTCCATCTAAGCGAGTATTTTAAGGAGGAGTTTTTTGAGACGAAACGGGTGGTATACATTAGAGCCTGACCGCCTCCGAAAGACTTAGTCTTCAAGACTTCGTAAGTCTAAAAAATGAACGAATCCTTATTATTTTTTGCTAAAATTATTAGGATTGTGTATTTTGTGCCGTATATCCCATCGCATGTCACAACTCCACCAGGTAGCGCTAACATTTGTTAAAAACGTCGGGCCTGCGCACGCAAAATTATTGATAAGCTATTTGGGCGGCGCTGAAAAGATTTTCACGGTTTCAAAAGCCAAAATGCTCAAAATACCGGGCATCGGCGAGAAAACCGTCAGCCAGTTAAATTTAACCGAAGCCCTGTCCCTGGCCGAAAAAGAATTGGACTATGTGGCAAAGAACAATATTGATGTTATCTTTTATACAGACAGTCGTTACCCGAAACGATTAAAAAACTGTGTGGATTCGCCAGTGCTGCTTTACGCAAAAGGGAATGCGGATTTCAATAACGTGCATGTGGTGAGCATCGTAGGAACGCGCAATGCTACCGAATACGGTAAACATCTTTGCCGGCAGTTGGTGGAAGAGCTGCAGCAGTACAACGTATTGGTGGTGAGCGGCCTGGCGCTTGGTATAGACGTAACCGCCCATAAGGAGTGTATCAAACAAAACCTGCCTACGGTAGGCGTATTGGGGCATGGATTGGACAGGCTTTACCCTGGCCAGAACCGTTCAACAGCGGAAAAAATGATGAGCAACGGGGCCTTGCTTTCTGAATATCCCTCGGGGACCATACCTGATCGTGAAAATTTCCCGCAGCGTAACCGGATAGTAGCAGGAATAGCTGATGCGACCGTAGTGATCGAAGCCGGGGTAAAAGGTGGCGCGCTGATCACCGCCGAGATTGCCAACTCCTACAACCGGGATGTATTCGCATATCCGGGCAGGGTGGGAGACGATTACTCCGAAGGCTGCAATTTCCTCATCCGCAATAATAAAGCCCAGTTGCTCACCTGCGCAGCCGACCTTGCCTATAGCCTGGGCTGGGAAAAGCCTGGTGAAAGCAACAAACCTCAGTCGCCCGAACAATTTATGCTGCCTTTCGATCTTTCAAGCGAAGAACAAACAATATTCAATATTCTGAATCAGACAAAGAGTCCCGTGGCCATTGATGATCTTACCATAAAAACAAATTTATCCACCAGCACCCTCGCCATGAATTTGCTGAATATGGAAATGCAGGGGTATATTAAATCTTTGCCAGGGAAAGTGTATTGTATTTCGTGATATGAGATGTGAGATATGAGATGTGAGATGTGAGATGTTCGGAGGCTCCTTCGCTAAAGCTACGGCGCCCGAATTGTGCGGATGCAGGAATGAATTGAATTTAGTCTTTTGGATAACTGAAATAGGTCAGTTTTCCGGAATTACCGCTAATCGCGGCCCAGTCATCGATATCAAATTCTATCAGCGCAACCGCACTTGTATGTACCTCGCGCGCTTCTCCCGTTAAATAATACAAGATTTCCGCAACGCCAGGGTTATGACCAACAATAGCTACGAAGTCGTATTGGTTGGAAAGCCGGTTGATCACTTTAAGCCAGGTTTGCTGCGTGGCTTCATAAATAGATTTTTCCGTGTTCGGATCAGGCAGCTTCAAGGCATCCGCAAAAATTTCGGCTGTTGTTTTTGTGCGTAGGGCCGGGCTGGTTACGATCAATTGAGGAATGATTTCCTTTTCTTTGATACGATCGGCCATAAAGCGGGCATCCTGTATGCCCGGGTACTTAAGCGGCCGGTCGAAGTCCTTTCCGCCGGTGTCCTTTTCCGCCTTGGAATGCCGTACCAGGAGCAATTTTTTCATACCGTAAAATAACGCAATAAAGGGCAATTATTGGAGCATTCCGTCAAAAAATTATGTCTCCTATTTAATAAACGTGCGCACGCAGGATATGTTTTGTCAACACGGAACTGTTACCTATTGGCGAAATCAGCTATAGGGTCCTCGGGCATATCACGCATGCACTTAAAATGCCCTAGCGGGCATTTCTCCAGGCCGAATTTTGAGCAGGGGCGGCATGAGAGCTCAATGCCTTCTACCAAAACATCGGTCACCATATAGGGTTGCACACCCAACAATTCGGGCACCGTTCCGCCCCAGATCGACACAATAGGCCTGTTAAAGGCTTCGGCGATGTGGGTTAAGCCGGTATCAAAGCCTATCACGCTTTTTGCTTTTGACACCAGGAAAACCGATTCGTCCAGGCTGGTCAGCCCGCAAGCATTATAAATATTTCCGGTTTGGGCTGCAATTTCATCCCCGTTGGCCTTAACATCGGCGCCGCCAAGTAAAACGACCGGACGGTTCAATTTGCGGCAAATGTTGATAATCTTATCGTTAGGCATGCGTTTGGTAAAATGCGTTGCCCCGATGACGAATACAATATACCCTGCCTGGTGGGACGGGGGCAGCAGTTCAGCAAGGTGATAGTCTTTTTTAATATAGTAATCGATGGCCTGGCCGTCATTCTTCACGCCTAAAAAATGTACGGTTTTTAAATATCGTTCAACCAGGTGCACCGGCGGCACAAACGACCGCTTCAGCTTTAAGCTTAGCCATTTACGAAATCGTTGTTTTTGATAGGTGGATGATTTTACCCGCAGGCTCAGTTTGATCAGCGTAGTGCGCAGGTTATTGTGCAGGTCGATGATATAATCATAGTTTTCTGCCCGTAGCTCCGCGATGGTATCGGATAATTTTTCCTTTAATAACAGCAGCTTGTCGACATAAGGGTTGTTGTCGTAAATGTATTTGAAAGCAGGTTTGGTTAAAAAATGGACTTCGGCACCGGGTAATTGTTTCTTCAGGCATCGCACAACAGGGGTGGTATAGATAATGTCGCCCATTGAGCTGAACCTGATCACCAGTATTTTCATATCCGGTTCCTGATCTTATTGATGATAGAGGTAGAGGAATAACCCTCCACAAAATTTATCGTTTTAACCGCGCCGCCATTGGCGAGCACTTCTTTTGCCCCGACGATCTGATCAACTGAATAGTCTGCACCTTTCACCAAAATATCGGGCAATAGGCCGGTGATGAGGTTAAAAGGCGTGTCCTCTTCAAAAAGGGCAATGGCATCCACAAAAAAAAGCGCGGCTAATAATGCAGCACGACTGTTTTGACCATTTACCGGGCGGTCTTCGCCTTTTATTCTTTTGACGGAACTATCCGAATTTAGCCCGATGATCAGTTTATCCCCCAGTTCGGCTGCTTTGGCCAGGTAAGTGATGTGGCCGATATGCAGCAGATCAAAAACGCCATTGGTAAAAACTACTTTTTTTCCTTCCGCTTGCCATGATTTCACCTGCAATCGAGTAGCATCCTGATCAAGAATTTTAGCCAAAAGCGTTTTTTCGATATCTTTTTTCATGCAATGCAGGTCAGTCAGCTATTGTGCCGATACAAGTTAAGGTTATGGATGGCTGTAATGAACGCGCTCCGTTTACTCACCCCGAATGCTCCGCCAGCTGGCGGATGTTCGACCCTCTCTATCGCAAGCGATAAAGAGGGCAAAGCAGTATATTTTCTTAATTTAAACATTGCACTATTCTGCCAATGAACTATCTTCTATATCCTTTAAGATCGCGTCGATGGTGGTGGTAGCGCTGCCGATATGCCTCACCACTATAGCAGCGGCATGGTTTGCAAGTTCACAGGCGTCCTCAAGGGAAAAGCCCGCGGCAACAAAATATGCGATCGTCGCAATCACCGTGTCTCCGGCGCCAGTCACATCAAAAACCTCGGTTGCCTTTACCGGCAATAACCTGCTGCCGCGCTCGGTAACAATGGCCATCCCTTCTTCCGAAAGCGTGACAACGAGATAAGTGGTAGCGGTTTGCTCAAAGATGATTTTGGCCGCATCACGCAATTCGGTAATGCTGGTTATTTTTTCAACCTTGGCAGCCTCGGCAAGCTCCTTACGATTTGGTTTTATCAGGTAAGCCCCTTTATATTTTTCGTAGTTTAAGCCTTTAGGGTCAACGAGTACCTTTTTTCCACGATCCGCCGCCAGCTGGATAAGGCGTTGCGTAACACCCGGCGAAAACAGCCCCTTGTTATAATCGGATAAGACCACAATATCGGCTTTATCGATATCAGCAGTTAAAGTGCTGAACAGGCGTTCTTCGATTTCCTTTGATAACGGATCCGTCACCTCCCGGTCGACCCGCACCAACTGGTGGCTTCCGGCTAAAACCCTTGTCTTAACCGTTGTGGATCGCGCATTGTCCGTAACCACTGCATCGCTCTTCACGCCTTCATTCTCCAATATTTCTGAAAGCTGCCTCCCAAAAGTATCCGCGCCAACTACGCCGGCCACCATTGCCTTCGCCCCAAGCGAAACCAGGTTTTGCACCACATTCCCGGCGCCGCCCAATGTTGTAGATTCTCTCTTTACGTTGACAATGGGCACCGGAGCCTCCGGCGATAAGCGCGTTGCCGCGCCCCATATATAATGATCCACCATCAGGTCACCGATGACCATTATCGCAGGTGGTCTGCGTGAAGCTAAAATGGATCTTACTTTGTCTGTTAATCGCGTCATTCGGTCGGTTGGTTCATTAAGACATTGGCGTTTTGGTTTGTTTTGCCTCTTTTAAATGTTCAAAAAATGCCTTGATTTCCCCGAGCGATAACGCGTTCAGGCACTTTTCCTTGTATAAACCGCCTTTGCGGCCGGCTAATATACCATATTGCATATCTAAAAAACCTTCTTTGCGGTGTGCGTCCGGGTTTATGGAAAGCCAAACACCCTTATCAAGCGCATACTGGTGCCATCGCCAGTCGAGATCCAAACGCAAAGGGTTGGAGTTGATCTCAATTACCACCTTGTTCGCGGCACAGGCATCGATCACTTTTTTGTAATCAATAGGATAACCTTTGCGGCTAAGCAACAGCCTGCCGGTTGGGTGCCCAAGTATGGTGGTATAAGGATTTTCGATGGCCTTAATAAGTCGCGAGGTAGCTTTAGCCTCATCCATCTTTAATATAGAATGCACGGATGCAACAATAAAATCGAACGTGCCCAAAACATCGTCAGGATAATCAAGGGACCCGTCAAATAAAATGTCAGATTCTATTCCTTTAAAAACATAAAAATCATTTAATTTCTTATTCAGGTGGTCGATTTCCTCATGCTGTTTCAGTACTTGCTCAACACTCAGGCCCCGGGCATAGAAGGCGCTTTTGCTGTGATCGCACATGCCGAGGTATTGCAATTTCAGTTCATCACGACAAAAAAGCGCCATTTCCTCAATGGTGTTAATGCCGTCGCTCCAGGTGCTGTGGTTGTGCAAAGTGCCTTTCAGGTCATGGTGAACAATCAGAACCGGCAGCGTATTGTGTTCCGCTTTTTTAATAAAAGTAACGCCCTCGCGCAGCTCGGGGAAGATATATTCCATCCCCGATTTTTTATAGATCATGTCTTCGCCGGTAGGTTGGTCCGGTTCGTCGGCCGAACGTTCCAAAACGGCCTTTACATGATGTTCGTCGCCGGTTTGGATAAACAGCTCCATATAAAAGTAACGTTTTTCCACGCAAACGATATCCACTTCCAACCCAACCGGCAAGCGGCCGAGTATATGATTTTTCTCGACGACGAGCTCATTTATAACCGTTGATCCTTTCAGGGTTTCGATTGCTATATCGAGGTCGCGGCTTCCCAACACAATCACCAATTTGGTGATGATCTCGCAACACCTGCGGAATTCACCGGCACAGTCTATCATTCCTTCCGGGAAAATGCCCTTCAACTGGTCGATTAACTCGTCGGTTTGGGTCCTTACCTGGGAATAAAGAAATTTTCCCTGGCTGGACATGCTGAACGTTATGGCATTGGCGATGTCTTCCTGTGTTTTAAGCCCGAAGCCTTTGGCCTCTACCAGGCGGTTTTCGTTGCAGGCATAAAACAACTCACCCAGGTTCTCAATGCCGAGGTCCTTCCAGATAACCACCACTTTTTTCGGCCCGATGCCTTTAATACCCATCATTTCGACGACCCCCTGCGGCGTTTTTTCGAGGTATTCGTCCAGTTCAGCCATCGTACCGGTTTCCAGCAGCTCGGTGATCTTGCTTGCCGTGCTTTTGCCGATACCTTCTATTTTCTCCAGTTCGGCTGCTGATTTGCTTTTAGCCGGAAAGGGCAGCTTATCCACCTTAAAGGCAGCGTTAACCAATGATTTGATCTTAAAGGGATTGCCCTCATGCAGTTCCATCAGCTGCGACAGCAGGCGAAGCTTACGGGCTATGGTTTTGTTTTCCATAATTGATCGAGTATGTAAAAATACAAAAGAAAGTCGGAAAGTCCGAAAGTCGGAAAGTCCGAAAGATGGAAAGTCGGATCCCGATAGCTATCGGGACGGAATGCCGATTGCGGAATTAGGAAGTCGGAAAGTCGGAAAGTCGGAAGTCCCGAAGGCGGAAAGTCCCGAAGAAGTTGCGACCGGAAATGCGTTTATCTTTGGCTATAAACAAAAAAGCCGCTCAATATGCGGGCGGCTTTTACAATCAAAATATAAAAAAACTAATTAATCGAAATATCGTAGGGCAGGCGCGCCTGGGGGGTACGCATCATTTTGGTAACGCCTTTTAGCTGCTCGTAATATTTAAAATTCTCGCCAAGCTCTGAGCGGACAAAATGCAGTTTCATTTGCTCGCTCATATTCAGGCCGAATTTGTTCAAAAAGCTTTTTTGTTCGGGGTAGGTCTCGAGCTTAAAATTTTTGATCTTCGCCTCTTTGGCAGCCGATTTGATGGCATCGCTGATGTTGCCTAAGCGGTCAACCAGCCCTATTTTAATCGCCTGTTCGCCTGTCCAAACCCGACCCTGGCCAATGCTGTTAATATATTCCTGTGTCTTGTGCCGGCCATTGGCTACAGCTTTTGTAAAATCATCGTAGCCATGGTCGACCTGATTTTGAAGGATGGCCCTTTCTTCGGGGGTTAGCGGGCGGCTTACATCGCCGAGGTCAGAGTATTTGCCGGTTTTTACACCGTCGAACGTGATGCCTAACTTGTCGTTAAAAAACTTTTGCATATTGGGCAGGATAGCAAATATGCCTATCGAACCGGTAATGGTGTTGGGTTCAGCAAAAATTGAATCCGCCGCGCAGGATATATAATAGCCGCCGGATGCCGCATAGTCGCCCATCGAAACGATGATGGGCTTTACCTTTTTGGTAAGCATTACCTCGCGCCAGATCACATCGGATGCAATGGAGCTTCCGCCCGGCGAATTAACGCGCAAGACAACGGCTTTTACACGGTCGTCCAACCTTACCTCGCGCAACGCCTTTGAAATACGTTCCGACCCGATACTATTTTCGTCGCCATCGCCGCCGGCAATCTCGCCTGACGCATATACAATTGCTATGCGATTTTTTGATTCTTTTTTGTCGTCACTCTTCCTGTCGGGCACTGCTTTGGTGTAGTCGCTTAAGCTTACTGTTTTTAGGTCGTCCTTATATTCCACACCGGTTAAATGTTTAAGCTCGTCTAAAACCTGGTCTTTATAGTCCAGGCCATCCACCAGCTTATACTTTAATGCATCCTCGGGGAAACGGATCTTTAAATCGTTGGCAATTTCAAATAAGGAATCCTTGCTTACTTTCCGGCTTTTACCGATCTCTGTCAGAAAATGATCATATAATGAACCCAGGTACGAGGTTACCTGCAGGCGGTTGGCCGGGCTCATTTTTGTCAAAAAGAAAGGCTCCACAGCGCTTTTGTAGGTGCCTACTTTCAATACCTGAACTTCTATACCCAGTTTGTCAAGCGCGCCTTTCAAAAAAGTCTCCTGCTGGCTGAAGCCGTGGAAAAGGAATATGCCCTTCGGGTTTACATAAACTTTATCAGCTACCGAAGCGAGGTAGTAAAAGCTTTGTGTATAAACCTCGGAATATGCAATGATGAATTTTCCCGATCCTTTAAAGTCGAGCAAAGCATTCCTGATCTCCTCGGATGTAGCTTCTCCGGGCGTTACATCACTTTCATCCAAAAATATGCCCTTGATGTTATTGTCGGTTTTTGCCTTTTTGATGTCGGCAAGTATATCATTTAATCCAATACTTTTGTCTTCGTCAAGACCCAGCAAGCCTGCTAATTGGTCGTTGGGTGTACGCTCAGTGATGGCGGTGTTAAAAACAATATGCAGCACAGTGCCCGGCTCTACGTCTACCGTCTTTTCACTTGCAGTCGCTATTACGCCGAAAATAAAAATAAGAAAAATCCCGAAGAAGATCAGGCTCATCAAAAAGATGCCTAACATGCTGGCAAACACAAATTTGAAGAATTGTTTCATTAAATGTTTTAAATCGTTTATCTATGCAAACTTAGCAATTCACTACCGATTAATATTAAGAGCATCGTCTATAATAATTGTTACAACATGCAAAGCGTTTTTTTGTTATTGGGGAGCAATCTCGGTGACAGGGAATCCTTCCTCAAGATAGCCATCGAAAGGATAGCAGCGGCTATTGCCCCGGTATTGCAAAGGTCGTCGGTTTACGAAACCCAATCCTGGGGTAAAACGGGGGAGCCCGATTACCTTAACCAGGTTATCTGGTTGTCGACAGATTTGAGCGCCAGGGAGGTGCTTCAAAAAATATTAGCGATCGAGGAAGACCTTGGCAGGCATCGCGAAGAAAAATGGGGCTCGAGGACAATTGACATCGACATATTGTTTTACGGGGCGGAAATTATTAACGAGCCGGGACTACAGGTGCCCCATCCTGACTTGCATAAAAGAAGGTTTACTTTGGCGCCCCTTGCGGAGATGGCCCCATACCTGGTGCACCCTGTATTAAAAAAAAATATTTTAACGCTCGAAACAGAACTTATTGACGATTTGCACGTAAAAAGGTATATTTATAACGAAGACCACAACGAGCTAATGTTACAGAACTCAATCCCCCAGGACCTTGACCTATCCATTTTGGAAGAAATTGAGGATGGCAGCAACGAATTTCTTGTCGAATCTATCGATATGTTTTTACATCAAACCCCGGAATTGTTAAAAACAATAGCCAATGGTTTGGCGGCCGAAGACTGGACGATCGTTGCCCAGGCGTCGCATAAACTAAAACCAAACCTTGGATTTTTCGGCATGTTGATATCCCAGGGCATGATGCAGGAAGTTGAGCTGATGGCGAAAGCAGGCGCCCCGGCACCTGATGTACTCAATGCTAAATTTGTTGACGTGCAGGCAATCATTGAAGACAATTTGCATTCCCTGGTGAGGATTAAGGCGGAAAAGGAAGCGGAGCTTTAGTTTTGATTTCGGAATTTCGATTTCGGAATTGGGATTTGAATTTCGGATTTTGAAAATGCACAGAATAGATTCTGGGCCTGGAGAGTCCCGGACTATCGAATTAACTCCATTTATTCAATCAAACCTCTTTTACGTTAAAACTATAGCTTTCCATAATCAGGTTAGCCAGCAGGTTTTTGCAGGCCTGGTCTACTTTTGAATGGGCAGTTTCCGAACTGTCGGCCTCGATCTCCAATGAAATGTGCTTACCAATACGAACGTTCTGAATTTCGGCTAAGCCAAGGTTCTTCATACTTCCGGTTACAGCTTTTCCCTGTGGGTCGAGTATTTCTTTTTTAGGCATTACGTCTATTTCGGCCTGGAATTTTTTCATTTGAGATAATTTTATAAAGCGGTCCGGACAATTATTTGCCAGCCTTTGCGCTGTTTTTTGGGCTGTTAATGATTGGTTCGCCAGTAAATTTGAACTGAACAACCGATAACACGATATAAATGAATATGACTACCGGAACGGCTGCAAATTTAAAAAATAGAATCAGAATGGCCGAGAAGAGCAGCAATAAATAACGGTAAATATTCTCGTTAAAGTCGCTCGTTTTGAATTTTAGCGACATCATCGGCATTTCTGCCACCAGCAAGCTGCACATAATGATAACCAAACACAGCAGCACATAAGGGTTGAGCAGGTATGGCGAGTAAAACTGGTTATGGTGACTGAGGATGATCGGGAATGAAGCAATCAAAATGGCATTTGCCGGCGTGGGCAAACCTATAAAGTTTTCTGCCTGCCTGGTATCCGTGTTGAACTTGGCAAGCCGTAAGGCGGAAAATACAGGTATCAGGAATGCGATGAAGTTGAGCCAGGGGCTCACTTTTTCGATCTGGTGCGCTTCCAAAAATAGCTGGTACATTATTACCGCCGGCAACACCCCGAAGCTTACCATGTCAGCCAGCGAATCGAGGTCTTTCCCAATGCCCGAAAATGATTTAAGCACCCGCGAAGCAAGCCCGTCGAAGAAATCAAAGATGGCCGAAAGAAAAATGGCATACGCAGCCGCAATCAGCTCGCCTTTAAAAGCAAGCACAATACCTACGCATCCGCTGAAAAGGTTTGCGCAGGTAATTGCATTTGGTAAGTGTTTTTTAACACGATTCTTCATTATGCCATTGAAGGTATAATTGTTATCTGAAGAAATTCTGAAGCAATCTTGAAGTTTTAAATTAAAACAGCAATAGCATTAACTTCATAAACGCTAAAATATTACGAATTCATCGATATCAAAAATTCTTCATTGGTTTTAGTCCCCCTTATTTGTGCCTGCAAAAACTCCATCGCTTCCTGGGAGTTCATATCGGCAAGGTGATTGCGCAATATCCATATGCGCTGCAGGGTGTCGCGATCAAGTAAAAGATCGTCGCGGCGTGTGCTCGAAGCTGTGATATCGATAGCTGGGAAAATACGTTTGTTGGACAGCTTACGGTCAAGCTGCAATTCCATGTTGCCCGTTCCTTTAAATTCTTCAAAGATAACTTCGTCCATTTTTGAGCCGGTTTCGGTAAGCGCCGTAGCAATAATAGTTAAGGAGCCGCCGTCCTCGATGTTACGCGCCGCGCCAAAAAAGCGTTTCGGTTTATGGAGCGCATTGGCATCGACACCGCCCGATAATATTTTACCGGATGCAGGGGCAACGGTATTGTAAGCACGCGCCAGGCGGGTGATCGAGTCGAGCAGGATAACCACGTCATGACCGCACTCCACCATGCGTTTTGCTTTTTCCAGCACAATATTGGCGATTTTTACATGGCGTTCGGCCGGTTCGTCAAAAGTTGAAGAAACTACTTCGGCGCGAACACTGCGCGCCATGTCCGTAACTTCTTCCGGACGTTCGTCAATCAGCAGGATGATCAGGTAAACTTCGGGGTGGTTTTTGGCGATTGCATTGGCAACATCTTTCAAAAGCATGGTTTTACCCGTTTTTGGCTGGGCTACAATTAAACCGCGTTGTCCTTTCCCAATAGGGGAGAACAGGTCCATTATCCGGGTTGAATAGTTGCCGGGGTCGGTAAACAGCGATAACTTTTCCGAAGGGAACAAAGGGGTGAGGTGGTCAAATGGAACCCTGTCACGCACTTCTGCCGGGCCGCGTCCGTTAATTGCCTCCACACGAACCAGCGGGAAGTATTTTTCACCTTCTTTAGGCGGCCTTATGCTTCCGCGAACCGTATCGCCCGTTTTCAGACCGAACAGTTTTATCTGTGATTGGGAAACGTAAATATCGTCGGGCGAGGTGAGATAATTATAATCCGAAGAGCGCAAAAAGCCATAACCGTCAGGCATGATCTCTAAAACGCCTTCATTAACGATCACATTGTCAAAGTCGAGGTTGATGGCTAATTCCTGTGCTTTGGACTGGTTATTTTGATTGTTGGCTTTCTTATCGTATTTCGGCCGGCCATCACCGCTGTCATCCCCGTTCGCCGATTGGCCATCCTCATTTTGAATAAATTCGTTATCCGTATCTATTGCAGTGGAATTTCCGTTTTCAGGCTCTTCATCCTGCTGCTCCTCGTCCTGCATATCAAACAGGTTGGTGTCGTCTAAGGGTACCTCCACCCGTGGACGGTTTGATGGGACGGTTTTTATAACCCGAGTTCTTTTTCGTGTTTTTTCAGTGCTTTCAGGAGGCGCAGCACCTTTAGGGGTATAGATCGTGTTTACAGTTGTTTGCTGAGCCCGTGCCGCTTCAATCAATTGTTCCTGTTCAACAATGCGCTCAATGAGCTGGGCCTTTCTCAAATCATCGGCCTCTGCAATGCCCAGGTTCCTGGCAATATCTCGCAACTCCGACACGAGTTTGTCGTTCAATTCGTTTGTATCAAACATATTAATAATTATAGTTCAAGGAATTCTTTTATTTAGAATATTTTGTGATTGTATCAATTTTTGCCGGCGTTAAAAACCGTTGTTTTTTGTAGCGGCTAATTAAAAGCAAGACTTTTATTGTTTTAGCAAATCCTGGTATTTTTTGTACACGGGGATGTTTTTATATAGAAGAAATTTGTTTTGCAGCTTTGTTTATGCAACATCTAAACCCAGTGACTCAATTAATAAAATAACCCGGAGTTTTTAAATTGTTTCTTTAGTGCAAGAAAAATTCATCGGAAAACGATGCAATGGTACTCAATTTTTTTAGAAGATTCAAATTATTTAAAAAATATCCTGTTATTGTTAACACTTTATTTAATTTTTAGTTTTTTTGCCGAAGAATATTTTCTTTCCCCGGATGATCTCAAGGCAGCAACTGATTGAACAGATAAAACGTAAAAAATCCTTTTTGTGTGTAGGCCTTGATGTTGATATTGAAAAAATTCCTCATTTCTTATTGGATCACGCTGATCCCATCTTTGAATTCAACAGGCAGATAATTGATGCCACCCGCGATTTGTGCATAGCCTATAAGCCCAATTCTGCGTTTTACGAAGCCTGCGGCGTTAAAGGCCTCGAAAGCCTGGCGAAAACCTGGAAATACTTGCCCGCCGATTGCCTGAGCATTATTGATGCAAAACGCGGGGATATCGGCAACACTTCGGATATGTACGCCAGGGCTTTTTTCGATGAAAAGGCCTCGGGCCTCGGTTTCGATGCGATAACCGTTGCGCCGTATATGGGGCACGACTCTGTGTCGTCCTATTTAAATTATCCCGGCAAATGGGTCATCCTGCTGGCGCTAACTTCCTCAGCTGGCAGTAAAGATTTCCAATACCTCAGCACCGAAGATGGCTTTTTGTACGAAGCGGTGGTCAAAAAGGCGGTGACCTGGGCCGGGCCCGATCGATTGATGTTTGTAGTCGGCGCCACCAAGGGCTGCGAGTTTACTGATATTCGCAAATTCGCACCCGATAACTTCCTGCTGGTGCCCGGCGTTGGCGCACAGGGCGGCAGCCTCGAAGAGGTTTGCAAGTATGGCATAACTAAAGACTGCGGCTTGATCGTGAACTCGTCCCGTTCCATTATATATGCATCTAACGGGAAGGATTTTGCCGAGGCCGCCCGCGCCGAAGCGCTAAAAATTCAGGTCCAAATGAAGGCAGAGCTGGAAAAAGCCGGTATTATCTGATAGATTTTTCTAAATTTATCCTGAACTAATCTTCAAATTATGGTTGACAGACCGAAGCCTTTTTATCTCCTGGGTATTTTAATTGCATTGTTTCCTATTGGCCTTAGGGCGCAGGTGAATGTTGATTATAAAAACGCCATCAATCGAATAAAAGACGGCCATACCTACATTGTCGGATTTACGCCGATCCTTTCAAATAAAGAGGCATTCCTGGATATATTTCAAAAATACTGGACAATTACAAAAGACGTCAGTTTCATCTCGCCAAATGATTTGCCGGACAGACTGGATCCGGCCGATTCCTATTTTGTGGTAACGAGGGAAATAGACGGCGAAGCGAGAGGTACCGAGGCTGTGGACGCATCTATTGCTTTATGGATGCCTAAAAACCGGGTGTTGAGGAAACGTAAAAGCTTTTCAAACGCCACTGACAACTTTATCGGAAGTATAGTGCTAACCCAAAATGTGCACTATTCGGGGCGGCGGATTGCGGATACCGTTGGTGCAAACTCCATTGGCTATTGGTCGCGGGGCAATCTTAAAAACTTTTTGCAGGAGTTTAGCGCAGCAATCCTTTCCGGTAAAAAAGCGGATGTGTCCGACGATATCACCGACAAGGATCAACTAAAGTTATTACAAAGCCAAACACTTTATTGCTCACCTGATGTGTTTTTCCAGTCCACTTCGAATCGTGACAAGGCTAAATTTATTAAGGAAGTGTTCCGGGACTATCCATACCCTTACAGCGTGATCTCTATTGATCAACTTAGTGCAAAAATCTTAGCCGACAAGGAGCCATTTTACTATTTGATTTACCTGCATAATCATGTGGCCGGGAATGTGGTTGCCATTATGAACTCCAGGACCGGGCAACTTATCTACTCCAGGACCAAATCCTCGTTCACAGACGAAATTAAGCCGGAATATTTGAAGGATATATTTAAGGGAGTAAATTAAGGGTGTCCGAGAAAGACTTACGAAGTTTTTAAAACTTCGTAAGTCTGATGGTAATTTTGATAACTTAATTACAAAGAATAATCACTAATTTGGACGTTTAATCTTTGACCTTAAACCGATGGGAAGAAAAAAATCGATAAGTAATCTACCTTCCTATGATGAACTCATAGTCCCTACAGTTGAGGCTCTTATTAAATTAGGAGGCTCAGGAACAATTGAAGAAATAAACAACAAAGTTTTTGAGATTGTTAAACTTCCTGATGATATTTTACAAATACCTCATGGTGAGGAAGGAACAATGAGCGAGGTCGAATATCGACTTGCCTGGAGTAGAACATACCTTAAAAAATTTGGGCTTCTTGAAAATTCGTCGCGTGGAATTTGGGCACTATCTAAATCAGATATTGACACATCTAAACTTGACTATTCTGAAATTGTAAAAACCGTAAAAAAACTAAATAACGACGCAAAGTCCCAAGTTAAAAAAACGGTTGTAACGAACGATCAAATTGAACATGAGATTCAAGATGAAGTAGATGATTCGGAAGAATGGAAAGAACAGCTTCTAAATATTCTTTATAATATAACGCCAGCCGCTTTTGAAAGACTCGCACAAAGACTTTTACGGGAAAGTGGCTTTTTTCAGGTAGAGGTGACGGGAAAGGTTGGTGATGGTGGTATCGATGGAAAAGGGATTGTAAGGGTAAGTGGGCTTTTGAGCTTTCATGTAATTTTTCAATGTAAGCGTTACAAGGGGTCCGTTACACCCAGTCAAATAAGGGACTTTAGAGGAGCTATGCAGGGGCGGGCAGATAAAGGGCTTGTTATAACTACAGGAACATTTACAAGAGAGGCAATTAAAGAAGCAACCAGAGATGGCGCGCCGCCGATTGATCTCATTG
>Ga0206864_1048_pt1 | contig 43138 bp, 39 predicted proteins | sample Alteio_BWOrgCont_42_FD_152632 | JGI IMG/M metagenome (GOLD analysis project Ga0206864, IMG submission 152632) | Enriched cells from forest soil in Barre Woods Harvard Forest LTER site, Petersham, Massachusetts, United States -... | ecosystem: Environmental > Terrestrial > Soil > Temperate forest >...
ATAGTTTCTAAACATATAGTTGCGGTTTAATTTCTCATCATGCCACTTTGGGGTGGTTTTGTAATTCGAAATTACCGCTGCGATATGGGAATGTCGTTCCAAGTTATAAGATGGTCGCTCTTTTTTCAGTTCAATTTTATATGCTACAGGGTTTTTCCCGGTCGTTTGTTTAAAGGTGCGGTTAAACGTAGTTTTTGAATTAAAGCCCGATTCAAATGCGATGCCCAACAGGGTGATGTGGTCATAAGCAGTGTCCTGCATTTTCTGAACAACGTCAGCAACGCGATATTCGTTAATAAAATCATTGAAGCTTTTTTTGAGGACTGTATTGATGATCCGGGATAATTCATGGGGAGGTATCCTAAGCTTTTCAGCCAGCGAGCCTAAACTTAGTTCGGGGTCCTGGTAATACAGTTTGACTTTCACAGCGTTCTTCAGCCAAATACCTTTTTGCTTCAGTTCTGCCGGGAGCAATGGTTTTGGAACCTGAGGGACCGGAACAGTTCCGCCAACCTCTGGCCTTAAAAAAGCTGAGGCCGCAATCCAGGTCATCATTATCGCCGAAAGGAGGTATAAAGGGTAATAAGCCTGTATGCCTAACTGGTGATGGTAATAAAAATAATCCACCGCAGTATAAGGCATCCACAATAGCCACAGTAAGCCGAAACCAGCCAGTAATCGATGTAACCACCGCAATTCGTACCGGTACCGGTCGCCCCCATTAAATTTCAACCGTTGGTAAAAGCGTTCTATCAGCTTGTGAGACCAGTATAGGTAAGTGATGACCGAAATTGCCGCCAGCAAATGCAACACTGGGTTCAGTTTCTGAAAAATGAGTGTATCATTAGTAGCGGTGCCCGTTTTTATACCCTCCTTGACTTCCAATAACAAAAGACCCTGTTGCAGCAGCAACGGGCCGAAATGCAGGATATCCTTCCAACGGAATTTATACTCCGGCCAGGTTATTTTAAGCACATAAAAAAAGATAAGAGGCCCGGTTGCCAATGAAAATTGAAGCGGCAGCCAGCTCCAGTGGAGAAAGTAGGTTCCCAGGTGGATATCGGTGCCCAAGACCCAGGCCATAGTCAAAACGACAGTTGCCATCGCCAGGGCAAGAAAGCGGTTTGCTGTGCGGTTGATCCTTTTGGTGAACCACAACTGCAGGGTAAAAGTCAGCCCGACAAATATTGTTCCCAGGAAGGCCAGGTCATAAGGGGTTATATGGAAAGTATATGTATTCAAGTAATTCGGTCGGCTCAAAGCTTGTTCCAGTTTAATAAGTTACTGATATATAGAAAATTACGTTTTATCTATACCAATTATTGTAACAAAAACGGACATTAGGCTGTTCGATTTTGAATTGCCTTCAAGGGTGGATTTGGACTAAACACTAATTATGGTATTAAAGGCTCTAATCGTAATAAAAAGTTGACCTCGCAGCGCAAGCAACCCACTACATTAACTCCTTGTCTTTTTTCTCGTGGTAAGTTTTGTAGGAGAGGTAATAAAAGAATAAAGAAATTACAGAGTTTAAGGCAATCCGGCCATCATTTAGGGTAGGATAAGTAGTAACCACCTGGTAAATAACCAATATTAAAGCAAGTGTACCTGCAATTAAATAAAGGATAAGAAATTTAGGATTCATATAACGGTGGTTTAATTCATTAAAAACGAATCCTTTACTATTATGTTTTACCTTTTACAATAAATGTTTTTGCGGCGTTTTTGGGGGTTATTTCTTAAAATCAATTTAACGGGACCTGCTTAAAATCAATTTAACGGGACCTGCGATACTTTCTAACTTTTACGGCTTCAGGGTAGGTTTTATATGCGAGGAAAAAAAACACCAGATCGGGTACTGCAATAACTAAAACGTGAATGGGATCGATATCCGGAAAGGTATTTGCAGCCTCCCAAATCAACAACGCCAGGCCAATAACACCTCCAAGCAAATACACTGAACGAAATTTCGGATTCATAGTCATTAATATGGTAAATTTAGTTAATGGTGAAAGCTAAAGTCACTATCATACTTTTGCGTTATTGTGCCTTATGTGGTTTCACTTGGATATGTTTTATAAGCCAGGAAAAAAAACACCATATCTGTTAGAGAAATCATTAATATAGAGCCTGGATTAATTCCGTCGGCGTAGGTAGCTATTGCATGATATACAAGGTATGCCAATCCAACAAAACCAGCGAATAAATAAAAAAAACGGAATTTAGCATTCATGGGCTTCAATTAATTAATGATGTCAATGCCCTTTTTACGAAATAGCAAAAAAAAAGGTTATGATAAACTTTAATTAATTATTACCCGGCAAGCAAAATCCAGCTATTATTTTAATTCATATTTTGGGGGCACAACTTTCACTTTTTTAAATACAGTTGCACTCAATGGCGGGATTGTTATGTTAATAGAATGTTCACGCCCATGCCAGGTAACCGTTTCTGTATTAACCGGTCCGGCATTTTCAATACCGCTTCCCCAGAATTGTTTCGCATCCGAGTTAAATATTTCAACCCATTTGCCTTTTGAATGTACCCCTACCCTGTAATCATAATGTGGTATCGGGGTCATATTTAAAACAATTACCAGCTCATTTGCTTCATCATGGCCCTTACGATTGTAGATCAGTATCGAGTCGTTTGCATTGCCGCCGTCAACCCATTCAAAGCCATCCCCTTCAAAGCCTTTTTCGTACAATGCAGGTTCATCTTTATATAGCTGGTTTAATGCTTTAATCACTTCTTTTATACCCTGGTGGTTCGGATATTGGAGTACATGCCAGTCTAAGGAGTTTTGATAGTTCCATTCATTTCCCTGGCCAAATTCACAACCCATAAAAAGCAATTTTGTACCCGGATGGGTAAACATATAGCTATACAGCAAGCGCAAATTGGCAAATTTCTGCCATTCATCACCCGGCATTTTATTAAGCATCGAGCCTTTTCCATATACTACCTCATCATGCGAAAATGGCAGCATAAAGTTTTCAGTAAACACATATATCAAGCTAAAAGTGATCTGGTTGTGATGGTATTTGCGGTATAATGGATCAGTTGAGAAATACTTTATTGTATCGTGCATCCAGCCCATCATCCATTTCATTCCAAATCCCAGGCCACCGGTGTAAACAGGCCTGCTCACGCCGGTATATGCGGTCGACTCTTCGGCAATAGTTTGTGTATCAGGAAAATGCTGATAAACGGCTTCGTTAAATTCTTTTAAAAATGATATGGCTTCAAGGTTTTCATTACCGCCATAAATATTGGTTTCCCATTCACCGTGGTTACGGGAATAGTCAAGATAAAGCATAGAAGCAACAGCATCAACACGCAAGCCATCAACATGATACCTTTCAAGCCAAAACAAGGCATTGCTTATCAAAAACGCACGTACCTCGTTGCGTCCGTAATTAAATATGTACGATTTCCAATCGGGATGGAACCCTTTGTTCGGGTCAGCATGTTCATACAAATGCGTACCATCAAATTTAAAAAGTCCATGTGCATCGCCCGGAAAATGTGAAGGCACCCAATCCAATATAACGCCTATTCCAGCTCCATGCAGTTTTTCAACAAGATACATCAGTTCCTGTGGCGAACCGTACCTGCTTGATGCGGCAAAGAACCCGGTGATCTGGTACCCCCAGCTTGGATAATAGGGATGCTCCATTATCGGCATAAACTCCACATGGGTAAAGCCCATTTCCTTTATATATGGAACCAGTTTGTCGGCCAGCTGGCTATAGGTTAAAAATTCATCAGGGCTTTCCACATTACGCGCCCAGGAGCCTATATGCATTTCATAAACAGAATAAGGGAGGTTTAACGCATTGTGCCGAAAACGGTTAGCCATCCAGTCGCCATCTTTCCACTCGTAATAAGTATCGGCAACTATTGATGCGGTGTGCGGGGCAACTTCCCAGCGAAGTGCAAAAGGATCAGCCTTTTCAAGGTCTTCGCCGGTTGATGATTTAATATAATATTTATAGGTTTCGCCATTGCCAACATGAGGTATAAAGCCTTCCCATATACCCGATCCATCCCAACGTACATAAAGCGGGTGCGAGCCACGGTTCCATCCATTAAAATTCCCTACAACGGCCACATATTGCGCATTTGGTGCCCAAACTGCAAAGTAAGTACCTATAACATCTTTAAATTGAATTACATGCGAACCTAATTTTTCATAAAGCTTATAATGCTTGCCTGATTTAAACAACGCAATGTCAAAATCAGTAAACCGGCTGTAAACCTCAACGTTTTTTAAAATGGGTTCGGCCGCAGCCTGTTTTTTCGGCGCAGGCTTTTTTTCTTTTTCTAAGGCAACTACAGGCTTTTTTACTGCTTTACTTGCTGCAACCGGTTTCTTTGCAGCCGGGTTTGCTTTTTTTACACCATCCTTTTCAACAGGTGTATCATTTCCGGTATCAATTTTCTTTTTCGCCATATATTTTGTGCCTGCAGGCTTTATCAACTGTTAAATTTTTCTATTTCAAACAATACTTGCTGTATGCCTTTGAGTGGTATCCTTATCCATTCAGGGCGGCCATTTAGTTCATAACCAAGTTCATACACTGATTTTTCGAGCAGGTGAAGCTGCAATAAAAAATTAAGCTCTGTCCTATTGCCAAATATAGCGGATATATCACCCATCGTGTACATATAAGCATCTAAATAAGCATCAGTAATAAGTTTATACCACCTGTCGGCAGCTTTTTGTAAACGCAATGGGTTAATTTCCTTGGTTTCACTGCTAAAATATAGCTTTGCACAAACAGCGTAGTGGAATGAACGTATCATCCCGGCAACATCTTTTAGCGGGGAATGTTTAATTTTACGGTCGGCAATCGAACTTTCGGGTTCACCTTCAAAATCTATTACCAGGTAGTCGCTACCGGTAAAAAGTACCTGCCCCAAATGGTAATCGCCATGTATGCGTATGCGTGATGATTTTAAATCATTGCTGCCTATTTTCTCAAAAAAGTTCCTGATGTTGTCTTCACTGTTGATAAAATCATCGGCCAGTTGTTTTGCATTATTATCAAGCCTGGCATAATTTTCTTTTAGTAAGTTAATACGTTTGTTAAGCAGGTTGTTCAGATGCTTTTGTATAAATTCAACATATTCCTTGTCAAATTTTTCAGGCTTAAAGGCTTTATTTTTTTTATCGGATAATAAAGCCAGGTGCATTTCGGCGGTTCGTTTTCCAAGCAGTTCAACCTTCTCAAATACCTCATCCTGTATCCCGAAAAGCTTTTCGACAAACATGAAGAGAAAATTATTCAGATCATCACCGGTTGAAACCCAGCTATCCGATTTGCTTGCTACTTTCTGCATCATCAGCCCAAGCGTTACGGGCGGTGTTCCCGGGCGATCATAGGTGAGACTGCCACAGTAAGCTGGTATATTTTTAAAGCCACCCGTTTCTGTTAAAAACTGGAGCATTTCAACTTCAGGGTTTATCTCGCGGAAAAGCTTGCGGTATAATTTAAAGAAATATTTATTGCCGTAAATTAGCGAGGAATTACTTTGCTCCAGGTCTGGTATGGTGCATAAATAGCCCATATTTTCGTCGGTGGCTGCAAGGCCTTTCCCCCTGTGATAATTTATGGAACCGTTTTCCTGTTTTGTGGCGGCATTGTTCCAGATATTTTCAAACAACGTCGTTTGAAAACGAAAATCATAAATAGCATCAGCAAGCCAGCCTGGTTTCCCGTCAACGGTTATTTTTACAATAAATGCCTTGGGGTTAACTTGTCCTAAAAGCTCGAAATCATCAGGCAGGAACGAAACAGGCATTGCATATTTTTCTTCATCGCCATAAGTATAGCCCAAATGAAGTATCACAAGGTATGCGATGCCATCCTCAATGGGCATATTTAATAAAGTTTGTACCTTTAAAAACTTTATCATGCGCGCCTTGCCTGCAAACCACCGGCATTTGCGCATATATTCGTAAAATACATTTTCTTCCAGCAACTTAATAGCCTCTTCGTCACGGGCAAACTCCGCCCAGGGCTTGTTCAGCGATAGCGAATAATTTTTCCCGATAATATCCATACTACTCATTGCCACAGCTTTTACATATCTATCTTAAACAAATGTACGGGCATTTCCCAGGGATTTAATTCAATATAATTCCATTCCTGGTTCCATATATAATTCCTTCTTGTTAAAATATCAAATACACTAAAATCTTGCCCTGGTGTCAGACCCATTTCATACAAAGGGATTTGCACATGCCCGCTCTGCCGGCCATAAGGGTCAAGGTTTACCACACATAAAATATGATTATCATCCGTTCTTTTATAGTATGCCAGCAGCATATCATTATGTATTTCACAAAATCTGATATTATTTGTGCTTTGCAGTGCCGGATTTACTTTCCTGGCGGCATTCACCTTTGTAATAACATCTGTAAGCTTATTTCGTTTTCCCCAATCCCAATGGCGCACTTCATATTTTTCCGAGTTCAGGTATTCTTCCTTGCCAGGATAAGGGTCATGGTACATTAATTCGTAAACCGGGCCGAATATGCCATAGTTTGATGATAGCGTTGCCGCCATAAAATACCGCGTGATAAAACTGGGTTCATTCCCGCTTTGCAGCGGATAAGGATTAATATCGTGTGTATTTGGCCAAAAATTTGGACGGAAATAGTCCTTCATCTCCGTTTGGGTCAACTCGGTGATGTATTCTATGAGTTCATGTTTTGAATTACGCCATACGTAATAGGTGTAAGACTGTGTATAGCCTAATTTTGCAAGCTCTTTCATTACCTTCGGTTTGGTAAAGGCCTCCGACAAGAAAATTGTACCGGGGTATTTTTTTTGAACTTCGGCAATACACCATTCCCAAAAATGAAACGATTTGGTATGCGGGTTATCCACCCTGAATATACGTACACCCTGTTCGCACCAATAATCAAGGATACTTTTCAGTTCCTGCCAAAGGTTTTGCCAGTCATCATTCTCAAAATTTATAGGCAAAATATCCTGGTATTTCTTTGGGGGGTTTTCGGCATACTGCACCGTTCCGTCAGGGCGCCATTTAAACCATTTGGGGTGTTGTTTTACATAAGGATGGTCGGGCGAACACTGAATGGCAAAATCCAAGGCTATTTCGAGGCCATGCGCTGCGGCTTCTTTTACCAGGTGTTTAAAATCATTTAAGGTGCCCAGGTCTTTTAAAATATCTTTATGGCCGCCTTCTTCCGATCCGATTGCATAAGGAACACCATCATCGCCGGGCAAAGCGTTAACAGTATTGTTTTTACCTTTCCTGAAATTATGGCCGATAGGATGTATTGGCGGGAAATATAAAACGTCAAAACCCATTTCGGCAATTCGCGGCAATAATGCTTCGCAATCCTTAAAAGTGCCATGCTTGCCCTCAACAGGTGATGCAGAACGTGGAAAAAAACAATACCAGCTGCTAAAACCCGCCTTTTCCCTATCAACATATACTTTTAGTTCGCGCGAATAAACAGTTGCATGCTCAAGGTTAGGATACTGGTCGATCAAATGATGCACCTCCTTGCCCAAAACCATATTTACAGCAAGGTCATATTTGCTTTCATCGCGCATCAGCGCGATTATTTTACTAATCTTTTTTTGATCAGCCTTGCTTGCTACGGCCAGCATGGCCTCGAGTAAACTGGCGCCGATCAATAATTCAACATCCATGTGCTGCGCATCCTGGTATTTTTTTTCAAAACCATGATGCCAGGTTAATGCGTGATCAACCCAGCCTGTTACCGTATAATCATAAAACCCGGTTTTTGGCAGGTTGAATGAGGCATGCCACCTGTCGTTATTGATCAATTGCATTGGCACATAAAGCCATTTCTTTTCGTCCTGATGTTTGTATAATAACCTGGCCCCTATGTGGTCATGCCCATCGGTAAATATATCCGCTTCGACACTCAAAGTATCACCAACGGTTTTTTTAACATAAAACCGGCCAGCGTCAATTTCGGGCGTTACATGTTCAACAATAACCCTTTGCAAGCCTTGTTCAGTCATTGGTTAGAAAAAATATAGTATAGGTTTATAACTTATCAAAATAGAATCAAGAGTCAAGATACAAGAATCAAGATAAAGGTAAAGGTAAAGGTAAAGGTAAAAAGTGACGTTCTTTCCTGGTTCCTGACTCTTGATTTCTTGCCTCTCTAATCTATCACCAATTTCATAAAATTCTTTCTCAGCTTTAATTTTACTGATTTATCCTTATTAATTACAAAATCTTTAACTTCCTTATTATCAGCAATAATACGTACCGGCTTAAATGGCAGACCAATGATATTAAACTCATAATTTTCATAACGTGGTGTATAAAGGCCTTCCATACTTTGCTGTATGGTAAACTTATTATTTTTACCATTTACAACAAATTTCTTTTCAAGATAAATATCCTGCTCATATGCAAACGTTTCGCCATAATCCTCAAAAAGAAAAGAGTTTACTTCATAATCACTGTAATATACATTCAGTTTTACTTCTTCTATTTCCTTTTCGCCTATATATTGCATTATCGGGTATTCGGGGATCACCGAGCCTGCTTTTATAAATATAGGCATTGTTTCAAGCGGGGTAGGTACAGTAACTTCCTTGCCGCCGTCTACTACTTCATTCGACCAGAAATAATACCACTTCCCTTTGGGCAGGTAAACATTCCTGGCAGCTTGCCCTGGCCCAAGTACCGGGCAAATCAATATCTTATCACCATAAGTAAACTCATCCTGGCGAAAGTGATTGCTTAACTCCTCTTGTTCCTGCATTACCACAGGCCTTAATATAGGGAAACCATAACGGTGATGTTCCCAGAATATGGAGTATAAATAAGGTAACAGACGGTAACGAAGCTCAATGAATTTACGATTTATGGATGTAAATGGCTCGCCAAAGCTCCACGGTTCACGCTCTTTTGTATCGCCTGCGGAATGTGCCCGCATGAAAGGTGAAAAAGTGCCCATCTGTATCCAGCGGGTAAACAATTCACCGTCAGGCTCACCACTGAAACCGCCTATATCTGTTCCGCAAAAAGAAATCCCTGATACCGATAGGCGCTGGCACTGGATATTCCCCAATTTAAGGTGTTCCCATGAGGCCACGTTATCACCTGTCCAAACAGATGAAAAACGTTGTACACCGGAATAACCTGCCCTTGTAATGGTAAAAGGGCGTTTATTCTTCATTAGTTTACGCAATCCCTCATAAGTGGCGCGTACCATTTGCATCCCGTAAACGTTATGCGCTTTACGGTGCGACCCGCGGTGCCCGTCATACTGGTGCCGCACATCGTCTGGGAAAGTGCCTGCGCCAAATACTGCCGGCTCATTCATATCGTTCCAAACGCCTGCTACACCCATTTGCACCAGTTCGTCAAACAAACCGGCCCACCATTCACGCACTTCAGGATTTGTAAAATCAGGGAACTGGCAGCGGCCAGGCCAAACATGGCCTTCCATAAAGTAATCATCGCAGCGGCGGCAAAAATACCGGTTCTCTTTACCTTCTTTAAATACTGAATAGTTATCATCCACCCGTATCCCCGGGTCAATAATTACCACTGTTTTAAAACCATCGGCTGCCAATTCCTGGATCATTTTTTTTGGATTAGGAAAGTATTTCCTATTCCATGTGAAACAGCGATAACCATCCATGTAATCAATGTCAAGGTAAATGCCATCGCATGGGATCTTGTTTTCGCGGAAACCTTTGGTAATTTTTTTTACTTTCGATTCGGGATAATAACTCCACCGGCATTGATGATAGCCAAGCGCCCAAAGCGGGGGCATTGGGTGCGTACCTGTTAAAATATGGTAACTTTTTACCACATCCATCATATGCGGCCCGTGGATATAGTAGTATTGCAGTTCTCCGCCATCTGCCCAAAAGCTGGTTTTGGTGGCATCTTCAGCGCCAAAATCAAAATGCGCCTTAAAGGTATTATCAAAGAAAATACCATGCGCAATACCCTCATTCAAGCTGATATAGAACGGGATACTGCGGTAAAGAGGGTCCTGGTTCCAGGCAAATGAGTAGGCGTCGGTATTCCAGTTTTTGAGGCGTTTGCCGCGCAGGTTAAATTCAGTAGGTTTATCCCCCAGGCCAAAAAAGCTTTCTTCAGGGCTACAGGTTTTTGTGCAATACACATAATAACCGCCAAACTTTATATTTTCTTCCCAATGCATAGAAACGGCATCGGCGCTGGTGATATGGTCCTGTTTATCAGAAAAAGATATAAAAAAATCTTTTTTGCGGATATGGCAGTTTACTGCGCTGGTTGAAACACAAAATTCATCTTCATATTCTGTTAAAGCAAAATCAGCGGCTTTTTTCTCCAGTTTTGGCACCGCGTACGAAAATTCATCTAAAAACACGCTATGCGGCGCTAACCGTACCCGTATAATTTCATCGGTAACAACTACAAGTTCAACTTTTGCATCACCGTCTGAAAAGTAAAATTTATTATCCGCCTGGACTGCATTATTTGGTACCCCGAGGTATTTTTTTATGATCGGCTTTATTCCTTCTGCCGGGTTATTAAGGTGATGAAATTCTTCTTCCTCTTCAATCATTCTATTAGCAACCAGTTCCTGATTTAGTATATTTTCTTCCATTAAAATTATTAGTCAATCCTCAAATAAACCATTGTGTATCTTTAACGCAATATACAATATTCAGGTTTATTAAAAACCATAATTATCAGTTTAAAACTGTTTATTTTACAATTGCAAATTTATAGGACTTAAAATCAGGGCTTGTCTATTATTTGAATCCTCGTGCCATCCTGTACAAATAAAACGGATATAGCAGCTAAGATCATAAACCCGCCGGCCATAATTAGTCCATAAATCGCATGGTCGCTAAAAACATATTTCATCAAAAACTTCCCGCTGATGCCGCTAACTATTTGAGGCATTGTGATGAAAAGATTGAATATACCCATATACACGCCGATTTTTTTTGCCGGTATAGCGCTTGATAAAATGGCATAGGGCATTGCCAGGATACTGCCCCAGGCTAAGCCAATACCTACCATAGATAAAATCAGCAGGTAATCGTTTTGAATAAAGAATATGGATATTAAACCCAGACCACCCATTGTTAACGAAAATGCATGTGTTTTTTTCCTGCTCGACTTGTGTACAATCCGTGGCAGCAACAAAGCATAGGCGGCGGAAACGATGTTATAAACGCCAAAAAGAACGTCAACCCAATTACCTGCAGTATTGTAGGCGTGCGAAGAGGTATCGCCAGCTTTAATGTGATAAATATGTTCAGCGATTGCTGGAGTAGTGTACACCCACATGGAGAAAAGCGCAAACCATGAAAAAAATTGTACTATACCTAATTGCCACATGGTTTTTGGCATACTAAACAAGTCAGAAAATATCTCGGCGATGCCACTCTTTTTTTCTTTTAGTTCAAGTTCAGGCTCATGGAACCTTGCATATTCATCAGGCGGATATTCCTTTGTTTTGATTACCGTCCATAATATACTGCCTATCAGCGTAATAGCACCAACATAAAACGAAAACAAAAGATTATTGGGGACGTGCCCTTTTGGAGCGGTATCAGAAATGCCCAGCCAATTAGCAAAGACGTAAGGCAACCACGAACCTATCACTGCACCCACACCAATGAGGCAAGTCTGCATCGAAAAGCCATCGTTATGCTGGCTATCTGGCAAATTATCGGCAACCAAAGCCCTGAATGGCTCCATTGCGACGTTGAATGACGCATCCATTATCATCAACATACCTGCCCCTACAACTATGGGCGGTATAATTGCAGCCAACATGGATGAATTAGGCATAAAAAGTAAGGCCAGGCCAGATAAAAGTGCACCGGTTAAAAAAAATGGACGCCTGCGGCCCAGCCGTGTCCACGTGCGGTCGCTGTAGTGGCCAATGATAGGTTGAATGATCATCCCTGTTATCGGAGCGGCAAGCCAAAATAAGGACAAGTTCTCTACATCAGCGCCAAAGGTCTGCAGAATACGGCTGGCATTGCCCGTTTGCAGGGCGAAACCGAATTGTATACCTAAAAAGCCGAAGCTCATGTTAAAAATCTGCCAAAAACTCATCCTCGGTTTTTGAACGACGCTGCTTGTTACCATATTATTTAGTCATTAGGTCATTGGTCATTAGGTCATTTTTTGTCTGAACCGGGATTAGGCAGATTTTACAGATTTTTAGAGTGATTCTTCAAAAAATCTTATAAATCAATTAAATCCGCCTAATCCCGGTTCAGACAACTAAAATTCAAGCAGCATACCGCTTGAAGCGGGCAGCGTAATATTAAGTCCATCTGCAATATTTTCAGTACTATATTTATTCCCGTTCAACAGATCAGCAAACTCAATTTTCCCGCTTAAATTCAATTGTTTTAACAAATCATCCGGCAGTTTAACTTGTATGCATCGTTCGTTTCGGTTAAAATTGGTTATCACTAATATACGTTGTTTATCGGTATAACGAAGGAAGATATATAAATGCTGATCAAAACCTTTTTGATGCTCATTTGCCAGCATCAGCTCCCAAAATTTTCCCGAACTTAAAGCTTCATTATTGTGCGCGGCATTTAATAAGGTGCTGTAAAAATTGCGCAGTTTTTTTTGCCTATCCGATAATTGGCCACCATCAAACAAGCCGTTATTCAGCCATTTTTGATGCTCCGGTACACCATGGTAATCAAATATAGTGGTACGGCCTTCATCAGGGCCGAAACCCGCGGAACCCAAAGCGCGTTCGCCAACTTCCTGGCCAAAATATACCATAACCGGGCCGGTCGATAAAGCTGCGGTGACAATCATCCCGGGAACTGCAAGCCAGGGATCACCGGCGAAGTAAGGTGAAGCTATGCGCTGCTCATCATGATTTTCCATGAAACGAAGCATACACTCATTAATACCATTGGTATCCTGGTTCCAAACACGGTTAATTTCCCAGGTAGTGGCGCCCGGCTCATTGCGGGTAAGGCTTTTTATTGCATCGTACAAACCTACCTTATCATATAAATAATCAAAATTGCCAGTGGTGATATATTTATTGTAGAGTTTTTTGTCGTAAGCTTCGCCGATAAAGATCAGGCCGGGATGTTCCACTTTCATTTTAGGTATGATCCATCCCCAAAATTCAAAGGGCACCATTTCAACCATGTCGCAGCGGAAAGCATCTATGCCTTTGCCGCTCCAGTAATTTAAAATATCATAGATTTTATTCCACAAAGGTGGAATTGGGTCGAAATGCGGCATTCGGTTGTTTTGGTAGTCAACGCCATAATTCAGCTTGATGGTTTCAAACCAATCACATATAGATGGTGTTGCGCTAAAGACATCATTGCCTGTGGCTTTGGCCGGGATTTCATCAAACCTGCCATCTTTTAACGGACTTTTAAAATCATCCCCACCCGGGTTATATCCAGGGGGCACTACAAACGCCTGTCCCGGTATGTAATAAAAATCATTTTTAGGATCGAAAGCTTTGGATTTGTCATCATCCTGGCCAAAATCACGTACATCTGCAGGTTTAACATCCGAAGTATAAGTACGTGCTACGTGGTTAGGCACAAAGTCCATAATTACTTTAAGACCATTGGCATGGGTGCGATTAATCAAGGCCTCAAATTCACCAACCCGGTTTTTTACATCAACAGCCAGGTCAGGGTCAATGTCGTAGTAATCTTTTATCGCGTAAGGTGAACCTGCGCGGCCTTTTACCACGTCCGGGTCATCCGGTTTTATACCAAATTGGGAGTAATCGGTCATGGTAGCATGTTCAATTACTCCCGTGTACCACACATGGGTAAAGCCCATGTTTTTTATTTCCTGCAGGGCCTTATCGTTGATATCATTAAACTTACCGACACCATTTTCTTTGATGGAGCCGTATGTTTTGTTTAAAGTTTTTGTATTACCAAATAAGCGGGGCAGTAGCTGGTAGATGATAAGTTTGTGATTCGAAAATTGCTCCATCGTACTACGCAATATTCAAATTAGCTGGCGGCTCCGGTGCTTCAATCCTAACAGTTGTTGTTTTAACACATTGCGTTATGCCGGTCGTCAATTCAGCCTCATGACCTCTGATCAGCAGAGTCATATTGGCGCCTGATAGATGCTCTACCCTCACAGTATCCCGTGTGACTTTAACTTTAATAACTGTCCCCCTAAATCCGATGTTAAATGAAAACGACTGCCATTTACCTGGCAGGAAAGGATCGAACGATAACATACCATTTTTCACACGCATCCCGCCAAACCCTTCAACAACCGACATCCAGGTACCGGCCATAGAGGTGATGTGGCAGCCATCTTCGGTATCATTATTATAATCGTCGAGATCGAGACGCGAGGTACGCAGGTAAAATTCATACGCACGGGCTTCATCTCCCAATTTTGCGGCTAAAATAGCATGGACACATGGGGATAATGACGACTCATGCACGGTACGCGGCTCATAAAAATCAAAATTACGGCGGATAGTATCTATATCGTATTCATCTTCAAAAAAGTATATGCCCTGCAAAACATCAGCCTGTTTTATATAACATGAACGTAATATCCTGTCCCAACTCCATTTTTGATTGATGGGGCGTTCACTTGCCGGTAAATCTTTAACCAGTATTTGCTCCTTATCCATGTACCCATCCTGCTGTAAAAATACCTGGTGCCCTTCCTCATAAGGGAAATGCATTTTTTGAATGATCTCCTTAAACTTTGCAGTTTCTTCAGCTTCCTTAAAGTTTAGTTTAATGGCCAGTGCGGCATATTTTTCGGGGTCGGCTGCTTTTACTTTTTCAGCAACCTCCATGGTATATTGCATGCACCAGGTAGCTTGCTTATTGGTGTACCAGTTGTTATTTACATTGTTCTCGTATTCATTAGGGCCTGTTACGCCCAGCATTACATACTGTTGCTTTTCGTGTGACCAGTTAACCCGCTGCGCCCAAAAACGGGCAATAGCTATCAACACTTCCAAGCCATAATCTGCCAGGTAATCCTCATCACCTGTATAACGAACATAATTAAATATGGCGTAAGCAATAGCGCCGTTACGGTGGATCTCCTCAAAAGTAATTTCCCATTCATTATGACATTCGGTACCATCCATGGTAACCATAGGGTACAGGGCCGCACCGTTATTAAAGCCAAGCAGCTTTGCATTATCAATGGCTTTGCCTAATTGTTTATACCTATATAATAATAAATTACGTGTTACCTTTTGATCAGCGGTCGACAGATAGAAAGGCACGCAATAAGCTTCGGTATCCCAATAGGTTGAACCGCCGTATTTTTCGCCGGTAAAGCCTTTGGGGCCGATATTTAAACGGTCATCCTCGCCTGTGTATGTTTGGTTAAGCTGGAAGATATTAAAACGGATAGCCTGCTGTGCAGCGGCATCGCCTTCAATAATAATATCGTTGTGTTTCCACTTTTTGGCCCATGCTTCAGCCTGTTCAGCCAGCATAGTTTCAAATCCTTTTTCGCTGATGCGCGATAGTGTTTCTTTTAACCTTTCTTCTAATTGGTCAGCCGGATAGTTCTGAGAAGAAATGTTTGCCGCATATTTATATATTATGACCTCATGACAATCTGGTACATAAAGTCTATATTCAGCGCCAATGTATTTATCTTTAATAATGGGCTCGGGTTTAAAATCAATTGGCTTACCATCAATTAAAATTACACACTTCATACCTGTTGCTACCTCAAATCCGGTCTTTTTGGTACGCATCTGTATGAAACCCCCATCGTCCCATGATTCTTTTTTTACTTCATCCCAAAACTTTTCATCGTAGTTTGAGTCCTGGTTTTTTATATCGCCATCGATATAAGGTGTGACAGCACACGTAATATGGGGTTCTCTGACTGGCCTGAACTTATAGCAAATTGCACCGGTTTCGTCATCAACTATACTGCAAAACCGGGTCACTTCAGCGTCAACTGGACCGGATGGAATGACGACCCCGAACTTTCTTTTCAGGTAGCCTTCCTTCATATTTAACTCTCGGCTGAAATGTTCAATGTGATTCTTAGCCAAATCGATAGGTTCGCCCCCAATCCGTATGTCAATCCCAATCCAATTAGCTGCGTTAATAACTTTAGCAAAATATTCAGGATAGCCGTTTTTCCACCAACCTACACGTGTTTTATCAGGATAATATACACCTGCAATATAATTGCCTTGCAGGGTGTCGCCGCTGTAAGCTTCCTCAAAGTTCGCCCGCTGGCCCATACGGCCATTGCCGAGACTGAATATACTCTCGGATATTTTATTATGCTGCGGATTAAAGCCGTTCTCTATAATCTTCCACTCATCAACTTCAATGTAGTCCTTCATTCTTTATTGTAATAATGTATTCAATATACCTTTCTAAATGCCGTAATGGCCACCTTGTCATTGCGAACGAAGCGTGGCAATTGCGAACTATGCAGGGCGGTAATACACGACGACGAGATTGCCACGCTTCGCTACCCATGACATGTTTTATAACATGCTCAACTTTTCTAAACTCATTTCATTCAACCCGCTAACCACTAAATCAGCTTCTGTAAGCACATTAGGTGAACCGATGCCCACCGCTTTCATACCCCCGTTTTTAGCCGCCTCTATCCCGGCTATGGCATCCTCAAACACCACACAGTCTGCAGGTGCAATATTTAATGCTTCCGCACCTTTTAAAAACACTTCAGGATCGGGCTTGGGCTTGCTTACCATGTTGCCGTCAATTACCGCGTCAAACAAACCTGCCAGGTTAATTTTATCCAGTATGGTCATTGAGTTTTTGCTGGCCGAACCTAAAGCGGTTTTTAAACCAGCAGCCCTGCACGTTTCCAAAAACTCTTTTGCACCGGGCAAAATCTCGGCAGGCGTCATGTGGCTGATCATCTCAACATACCATTCATTTTTTTTTGCCGCCAGTTCCTCTTGCTCTGCTTCGGTTTTGGTAACATGGCCCCATTGCAATATCAATTCAAGCGACCGTACGCGGCTTACGCCTTTTAATTGTTCGTTTTGTTCTTCCGAAATATCAAACCCTAATTCGTTAGCTAAACGTTTCCAGGCTTTATAGTGATAAACCGCCGTATCAACAATCACACCATCCAGATCAAAAATGCAGGCTTTAATAATACTCATTCTTTTTAGCGCAAATTTAATTAATTAGGGATTAGTTGATTATGGATTGACAACCTATCGCCATTTTTGCCAATTCCTCAATTAATCCCCTCAAAAAACCTCAATCTCTTTAATATTTCCCAAAAACTAATCTTTGGTTAATAAATTGTAAAAACCAATGCTTTGCCAACCTATCCTAATATCCGGTTAACCGCTATTAATCAATCAATTCCAAAACCAATGTTGACTTAGGCGGGATAGTTAGTGTCGATAAATCTATAGTTTCATCAGTTATTACATTCTTTGCTTTTTTAGCACCTTTTATACGTTCAGAATACCTGTCGGTCGCTGTTGTTTGTTCCTTATCGCTGCTGTTATAAACTATCATCACCGTTTTTTTATCATCGTACCTGAAATATACATAAATGTCTTTTTGGGGTATATACTGCATCATTTTACCGGTTTGCAAAGCGGTAGTATTTTTGCGGTAGTTGGCTAATTTGCGTACGTAATTAAAGGCATCGTTTTCTTTATCTGTCCTACCGCCAGCAGTAAATTTGTTGCTTTTATCGCCAGCCCAACCGCCAGGGAAATCCTCACGCACCAAACCGTCCGGCTTCGAGTAATTCTTCATCAATATCTCATCGCCATAATACATTTGGGCAACGCCGCGGATGGTCATCAGCATGGCCATTGCCGATTTATATTTAGTGATATCTTCATCTACCACGGATAATACACGACTCATATCATGATTATCTAAAAACACCACATTACGAGTAACATCCTGGTATAAAAAGTCCTGTGCCAATAACTCGTACAGGTGCTTTACCCCGCCATTCCAATCCATTAATGCATCATAAATACCATCCTTTATAACAGCATCTGTTATACCAGGTAAATGTGTATCAAAGCCACGGTTTACAGTATTTCCCTGTGTGAAATAAGCCGAGATAACCGGGGTATTTGTAAGTACCTCACCGAATATCGATAAGCGCGGAAACTCATTTTTAACATCTACCGCCCATTTAGCCATATATTCGGGGTCGTTATAAGGATAAGTATCAAGGCGGAAGCCGTCAACACCAGAATATTCCACCCACCAGATATGGTTTTGCGTTAAAAAGTTGTCCACATAAGGGTTGTTCTGATTCATATCCGCCATCCGGCGGTCAAACCAGCCGTCAAGCATCAATTTTCGGTCCATTGCATCGCCATGCGGATCCATTACTGCCTCATATTTAAAATTTGACCTGGTATATTTTGGCCATTGGTGAACCCAGCTTTTCATCGGCATATCACTTATGGTATAACCTTCGGTACCAGCATGGTTATGCACCAGGTCCATCACCACTTTTAAGCCCATGCTATGGCATTTTTCAACAAACTGCTTGTATAAAGCATTGGTACCAAAACGAGCGTCAATTTTATAATGATCGGTAACCGCATAGCCATGGTAAGATGCATGAGGTTCATCATTTTCAATTGCGGGGGTTAGCCAGATTGCTGTAACGCCCAAATCCTTCAAATAGTCAAGATGGTTCATTACACCCTGTATATCGCCGCCATGCCGGGCAAACATCGAGTCACGGTTGATCCCGGTTTCGCGCATATTTGAAAAAGAGTCGTTCGACGGGTCGCCGTTTGAGAAACGATCGGGCATGATCAGATAGATCAAATCTTTATCGGTTACACCCTGCGCACGGCCCGCAGAATGGTCGCGTTTTTTAAGCTCGTAATTATACGTTAATGCTTTTTCGCCGGCTTTAATAAACTTTATCGGGAACGTTCCCGGAGTTGTGCCTGAAAAAATGCGCAAATCGAGGAATAAATAGTTTGGATTTTCAACTTTATGCACCGCAACCAGCTTTACACCGGGGTAGTTTAACTCCACTTTCCGCGATGCAATATCGTTGCCGTGAACGATCAGTTGCAGGTCGGGATTATGCATCCCCACCCACCAAAACATGGGTTCTACGCGTTCCAGGGCAGGAATTTGTGCTGACAGGCCCGATGCCATAACCAGGCAGCAAGCTGTAAAAAATAAAAATTTCTTCATACCAGGGTTCTTCGGTAAATAATTGGGCGGCCTGATTTTTTTTTACATCAACCGCGTTTCAAATTTAAAATAAAAATGATACGTTGGGGGAAAAAATGAAAAAGTTTGTGGGGGTGTGCCGGGAAGTCCGGAAGTCGGGAAGTCCGGAAGAAAAAGTTGGTTAAATTGTCTCGGCCAGTTCCCTTAACTATTCCTAAACAAATTGCGATCATCCAAAATTCTTCAAATAAGCTTCCAGCGTTTCCAGCCCCATTTTTTTTCGTAGTTTATTAACCGATTTAGGATATTTTAATGGAAAGGGCGCCGACTTACGTGTTGCAGTATCAAAGCGTACCTGCGTCCCGTAAATTTGTTTTTGATGCTTATTAACTAAAACCCTATCTACCAGGTAAGCATATTTTTCCTTACTGGCATTGTTTTTTGCCACTTCCTTTTTCATTAACGCCAACACAAGCTCCTGGAAAGTGATATCGTCATCGCAATGTTGTACAATTGCCCAAAAGTTATCGCTAATGTCCCCTACCCTGTCATAACCCGGGTAACCATATTTACCAATGATTGCTTTTGCCTTAAGCTCATTGATACTATCGCTTGAGGCCCACCGCTTTTCGATGGTTTTCTCATCGTAATCCGACTTTTGTTTCTGGCTGACTTTCATATATTCCACACGCCAAAATTGGTCATCCTTAAACATGGTATCAATCTTTTTAATTAAGGCGGAATCTTTTTTTACAGGCTGGGCGGCTATTGAAATACTTGCCAATACGAAGATAACCAGAATCAAGATCAACGTTTTCATAATGTTTTAATTTAAAACTAAAGATATAGTTATATAAATGGCATTCAAAATAAATTTTATTTTATTTAATAAAATCGGGCCGGGATCCGATAATATTGTATATGGATATCATATTAAACCCCATCGCCATCATAGCCAATAAAAGAGAAACCCCAACTGATGATTTTTGGGGTGATACTATTTCTGAAATTACTTTGTTGCCCGATATACCCGAAGAAGCATTTAAAGGCATTGAAAAATTTTCGCACCTGGAGATCATTTACTTTTTTAATAAGACCGATGACAGTAAAATAGTATTCTCTGGAAGACCAAGAGGCAATCCGGCATGGCCGGAAATGGGTATTTTTTGCCAGCGTAAAAAAGACAGGCCCAATCATTTAGGGCTTTGCACTGTTGAACTGATTGAACATACCGGCAGGACAATAAAAGTTAAATTCCTTGACGCCATTGACGGGACACCCGTATTGGATATAAAACCTGTTTTTAAAGAGTTTGAGCTAAAAGGTGAAATTAAACAGCCTGCCTGGACGATTGAGTTGATGAAAGATTATTGGAAGTGAAAACAATAGTGTAAACTTCCGAAGTTTCGAAAACTTCGGAGGTTTGAACGGCACTACACCAGCACCCCGCCCCCGTCAACAACCATAATTTGCCCGGTGCTGAAATTTCCTTTCATCAGGTACAAAAAGGCTTCGGCAATATCGGTTGCTTCGCCAACGCGGCCGGTTAATAGTTTACTGCCTACATCGCTGAACATCGCCTCCCTGTCGGCTTCGGGTATATTGCCCCAAAGTTCTGTACGCGTCATTCCGGCGCAAACAGCATTTACGCGTATTGGTGCAAGCTCAACGGCCAGCGCCCGTGTTAAGGCCTCTATTGCCCCGGTTATGCTGGCCGCTACAGTCCAGCCTTTCCATGGGCGTAAACCAATTGTGCCGTTGGTTAGTGTGATGGAACCGCCCTTGCGGATGTAGGGGCTGCCATACTTGGCTGCCATCAATGCGCCCCAATAACGTACGTTAAAAAACTGCCTGGCTTCATCCATTTTTACCGATGATAATTCATTCAATTGCAGTGTTTCGCCTGCTGTAAAAACCAAATGGTCAAACTCTCCGATTTGGTCAAACAATTTGGCTATTTGCTGCTCATCGGCAAGGTTTACGGCATAACCTTTACTGCCCGTAGGCAAAGCTGCTAAAGCTTCATCAACTTTTTGCTGCCGGCTTGATATTACAATTATCTCAGCCCCCTCCCCGGCCGCTGCCAATGCCGTAGCCAAACCAAAACCTGATGTACCGCCCAACAATACGATCTTTTTACCCTGCAAACCTGGGTTTGCTTTTGTTCCTTCGTCGTTCATAATTATTAAATTTTGATAAGACAAAGTTCCTGCTTGAAGATCAGATGGCATTTAACAAATGGTAAAAAAGGATCAGCGCATATTTTTGCGGATACGGCTTAACGATTGCTGTGTGATACCAAGATATGAAGCAATATCGCTTAATGATACCCTTAGCGCAATATCGGGTTGACGTACTAAAAAATTCCGGTAGCGCGTGCTTGCATCTTCGCCCAGGTACGAATTACGAACCTGTATCTTATCAATCAGGGATTGTGTGGTAATGCCTGTTATTAATTCTTTCAGGTAAGGCAGCTTTTCATAAAGGCTTAATAGTTTTTGTTTTTTTAGTACAATAAGTTCCGCTTCACAAGCAGCCTCAATACCTTCGGCGGCAATGATATTGTTGTTAAAACTATTCAGTATACTGCAAAACTGGTTTTCCTTTAAAAAAAAGTAAGCCACTTTGTTACCCTTTTCATTTTGCGAAACTATGCGTAACACACCTTTACAAATAAAAAACATTTCTTTACAAATATGCCCCTCAGTAAAAAGCACTTCGCCTTCGGTAACTTTCCTGTAATCCAGTTCCTTTATAATAATATCGATATCACCCTGCGGGATATTTTTAAACAGGGATAAAAAATTTATAAAATGGTCAAACATGGATTAAAACTATGCATTTGCTGTGAGATGGCATCAAAAAAAATCTTATAACATTATTTGATCACATTAACCAGCTTTTAATTTCAGGGTAATATTAACTGAACTTATTTTTTATATCCCCGTATAAGTACTTGTATTATAGGAAAGTTTATCCTCGGATGCAGGATTTGATATAAACAATTAACAAAATGAAACAAAGGATTTTTATACTTTTATTATTAGCTGCCATTTGTTTTTCGTCATGTCAGAAAGACGCTGTCGAACCCACAGCAACACCAAACCAGGTTAGCCAGAAAGTGACTGCTACAACTACATCAGTATTAAACCAGGATACCGTAAATACTGCTATTAACGGGTATCTTCGCATTCAATTGGCAGAAGATGCCTTTAATACTGATAATATATTGATTGATTTTAAACCGGGTTCGAGTCCCGCTTATGTTAGAAACGAAGACGCACCTACTTTGCAGGGTTTCGGAGCGGTAAGTTTGTCAAGCCTGTCGAGTGATAATGTAGCTTTAGCCATTAATGTACAGCCGTTGACATCAAAAGGGGTTACCATACCTCTTGTAGTAGGCGCCAAAGCAACCGGCCTTTATAAATTAAATTTGAGCACGGTAAACGATATACCCGCTTCATTTGATATCTGGCTGATGGACAAATATAAAAAGGACTCCCTTGATTTCCGGGATAACCCAACTTATGCTTTTAATCTTACTAAAACTGATACCAGTAGTTATGGCAGCCATAGGTTTACCGTGGTGGTACGCCAAAAGTAAGCTTATCGCTAATATCATTTAAATTATTGCAAAAACGTACATATAACAAAAAAGACGCTTAAAATCAGGCGTCTTTTTTGTTATATTTTTTATTAAATTGGATATAATCCAGACTATTAAATAAATCCTGTTTTAATTATTCAATTTCCTTACCTTGGCGCCACAAATCTATCACCATGAAGTTTATTAAAGCTTTCATTTCCATAGCAATAACCGCAATATTGATATGGGCTTTGAATACTAAATTTGGCGCCACCCCACCCATTGGCACATTCCTAAACCCTTCGACAGGCTTTTGGCAAAACGCCGAAAGCAAACATTCAGCGGTTACCGAAAACCTGGAATTGCCTGGTTTGCTGGGTAAGGTAATTATCAGATATGATGAACATCGCATCCCGCATATTTTTGCAGAAAACGATCATGACCTTTATTATGCCCAGGGATATATTACAGCCCATGACCGTCTTTGGGAAATGGATATCCAAACACGCAGTGCATCCGGCAGGTTATCAGAAATTATTGGCCCCAAAGCATTAGAGATTGACCGCTATCATCGCCGTATGGGGATGGTTTATGGAGCTGAAAATACGCTTAGGGGGATAATGAAAAACCCTGTAGCAAAAATGATGGTAACAGCATATACAGAGGGGGTGAACAGCTATGTACACTCGCTTGTGCCTAAGGATTACCCGATAGAATTTAAATTGCTTGATTATGCGCCTGAAGACTGGAAACCTATCAATTGTGCTTTCCTGCTTAAATTGATGTCTGAAACCTTGGCTGGCGGCTCAGACCAGTTCGGCATGACCAATGATTTAAAACGCTATGGCGCGAAGGAAGTCAATGACCTTTTTCCTGACTACCCTTATTTTGAAGACCCTATTATCCCGGTTGGTACAAAATGGGATTTTAAACCGTTACCTACACCAAAACCATCAGCAAGTTTTTTAGCCGAAATGACTGAAAATATTAAACCAAAAGAAATAATGGAAGGCATAGGCAGTAACAACTGGGCAATTAGCGGCAGTAAATCCGCTACGGGTTACCCAATACTTGCTAATGACCCACATTTGAATTTAACCTTCCCATCAATATGGTACCAGGTGCAATTATCATCGCCAACGGTAAACGTAAACGGGGTATCATTGCCGGGGGCGCCTTGTATAGTTATCGGCTACAATCAAAACATAAGCTGGGGTGTTACCAACGTCGATGCGGACGTGCTGGATTGGTACCAGGTTAAGTTTAAAGACAAAACAAAAAATGAATACTGGTACAATAACCAATGGAACAAGGTAAAAAAACGTGTGGAAGTAATTGGCGTCCGTGGTCGAAAACCTGTTATTGATACCGTTTTATATACGCATCACGGCCCGGTAGTTTACGAGGATGAAACAAAAAAGCCTAAAAACGGCAGGGAAAACATCCCTGTTGGCGTTGCCTTAAGGTGGATAGCGCATGATGAATCGGACGACCTTATGTGTTTCTACCTGTTAAACCGGGGGAAAAACTATACAGACTATCGCAAAGCGCTGACCTATTATACCGCCCCCGCCCAGAACTTTGTTTTTGCAAGTTCGGATAAGGATATAGCCATTACTCCTAATGGTAAATTCCCTTTGAAATTTAAAGACCAGGGAAAATTCATCCTTGATGGGAGCGATACAGCTAACGACTGGCATGGATGGATACCTGCTGACGAAAACCCGACGGTTAAAAATCCTCCCCGGGGTTTTGTGAGCTCGGCCAATCAATCATCCACCGATCCAACCTATCCTTATTATATTAACTGGCGTTTTGAACAATATTACCGTGGTAAACGGATCAATGACAAGCTTGGCGCGATGCAAAATGCTACAGTTGACAGTATGCGAGTTATGCAAATGGATAATTACAGCATTTTGGCGCAGGATGTTTTGCCAACGATGTTAAAATACCTCGACCCATCAAAAATGGATAATGACCAGTTAAAAGCATTTGATATAGTTAAAAAATGGGATAAACATTATGCGGCAAACTCCATTGGGGCCAGTATTTTTAATAGGTGGTGGGGAAAGTTCTATGATACCCTTTGGTATGCCAATTTTCACATTCAAGGTATATCCATGAAGTCTCCCTCGTATGACCGTACTGAAAAGCTGCTGTTAACTGAACCGAACTCCAAATGGTTTGACGATATTGATACGCCTGTAAAAGAGAATGCTGCAGATATAGTAAACCGCGCGTTTAATTCAACTATTGATGTTATGGTGCAAAAACATGGCGAACCCGGTGAAAAATGGCAGTGGGGGCATATAAAGGAAACATTTATTGATCATCTTGCTAACTTGCAAGGTTTTGGAACAGGTGACTTTTCGGCGGGCGGCACCGGTGGGGTAATTGATGCCCTAAGGAATAATAACGGCCCATCCTGGCGTATGGTGGTGCAAATGGGGCCAACAGTAAAAGGTTATGGCGTTTTTCCGGGCGGCGAGTCGGGCAACCCAGGCAGCTTTTATTACCGGGATATGTTCCAAACCTGGAAAGACGGCAAATTGAATGAGCTGCTGTTTTTAAAATCCGCTGATGAAAGTTCAGACAGAATTAAGTCAACTTTAACATTGAGTGGGAAATGAGTGATTAGAGAATAGTTGATTAGAGATTAGTTAGTCGCTACTGGGTACTTGTATTTTATAATAAAAAATCGATATTATGTTATTTTTAATCATCCTTATCTTATCCTTTGTAAGCAGCTACTTTTTACCCTGGTGGATGGTAGCCATCGTTGCATTCTTAGCGGCTTTCATTATAGGGAAGACGCCCGGCCGGTCGTTTTGGTCTGGCTTTGCCGCCATATTTATTGTATGGACGATGCTGGCCTTATTTAAAAGCATTCCCAATAATAACATGCTGGCCAGCCGCGTAGTCCAATTATTCCCAATACCGCATAAATGGGTTTTTTTATTAGTTGTAACGGCGGCGATAGGCGGTTTGGTTGGCGGTATGGGCGCCTTATCTGGGGTATTGCTGAAGCGGGCTTTTGGGAAGTAAGTAATTCTTTCATTGTAAATTTTATCATTTTTTTAGCTTTAATTGCCATGCTTTCAAAAGGTTAAATGCTATTAATACCTGATAAAATTTAAATATCCCTGAAAACCAGCATCTGAAATATTTCGATAATTTTATACCAGATTTAAACATAATAAAATGGACGGCTCAATACATATTAACCAGGCTGTTAAAGCTGAACCGAAACAAAAGGCAGCTAACATTGATTATGCAATACAGCCTTATGTGTACGCCAGCGTTTTTTCATCGCTGTGTATTATTGTAGGGCTGATATGGGATATTTCATGGCATACAAGTATCGGCCGCGATGGTTTACTTGCCCCTCCGCATGATGTCATTTACCTCGGCGCAATATTCGCTGGTTTGTTTTCGGCTTACCAGATTTTGCGTACGACATTTTTTGGCTCCCCGATGGAAAAGCAATCAAGCGTGAAATTCTGGGGCATATTTTATGGCCCATTAGGCGCGATGTTCTGTATTTGGGGGGCAATAGCCATGCTTACCTCCGCCCCTTTTGATGACTGGTGGCATAATACTTACGGCCTTGATGTTGTTATCCTTTCACCACCGCATACCTTACTTGCCCTGGGTATGATGATGATACAGTTTGGGGCCATGATAGCCGTGTTGTCTTCACTACATGCAACCAAAAGTGATAATGGCGCAATGCACAAATGGCTGTTTGTCATTGCATCTGGTTTGTTGCTTACTTCATTTTATACCTTATTTTCCGAATATCTTAACAAGTCGCGTTCACACAGCGCTTTATGTTACCAGGTGGGTGCGGTATTGTTCCCTTTGTTTTTAATTGCAGTTGTCCGCGCTTCAAAAATGCGCTGGGCGGCAACTGCCACTACAGCCGTATATATGTTTATGCTGTGTATGATGCTGTGGATACTGCCCCTTTTCCATGCTACTCCCCGCCTCGGGCCGGTACTAAATCATTTCGATCATTACCAGCCATTTCATTTTCCTTTGTTACTGGTTATCCCTGCACTGGCCATTGATATTATATTTTTTAAGCTCGAAAATAAAAAGCCATTTATAAAGGTTTTACTTGCGTCCCTGCTGTTTTTATACCTGTTTTTTATAGTGCAATGGTTTTTCGGTGGGTTCCTGCAAACCTCACCGGATGCACGCAACTGGTTCTTTGGCTCGAATGCCTGGTATTTCGGCGCAAACCCTGACTGGGAATATCGCTATGCATTTCATCCTGATCGCATAGATACTGGCTTAGACCTTGTTACGGGCATGTTGATAGCATCGGTCATTGCCATTTTAACAGGATTGGTCGGCTACAAATGGGGTGGATGGATGCAAAAAGTAAAAAGATGAGATACATAAAAATCATCTTTTTTGCGGGTTTAATGTTCATCAGCGTTTCCTTGTTTGCGCACGTTGGCAGTCCGGGGGTTATTTACCAGGGTAAAGCCGGCCCGTATTCCATAATGGTAAATATAAACCCTCCTGATGTTATTCCAGGCACAACTTCAATTTCTGTTTATATTAATAACCAACAGGTAAACCACGTTTACCTGCAACCTGTATATTGGTATGCCGGGGATAAAGGTTCGCCAAAATCAGATGAAGCATTACCCGTTAACGGCACACCGGGCCAATACCAGGGAATTGTATGGCTGATGCAAAGCGGTGTAGCCAGTATGCGGATAACAGTTGAAGGCCCATTAGGCAAAGGATCGGCGATTATACCTGTTATGGCGATATCGACCGCTCAAAGAACAATGCCGGCTTCGCTTGACTGGGGGCTGGCGGCTTTAGGCATACTACTGGTAGTATTGATGATCACAATTATTGGCGCCAGTGTAACTGATGGGATATCCACCCCTGGGCCGCAATCGAAACCTTCGGCCAGGAAAAAATATATTGCAATGGGCGTAACGGCCTTGATCTTGTTTGGCATTTTGTATGGCGGTTCTGCCTGGTGGAACGCCTGGAGCAGCAACTACCGTAAATTTTTGTATAAAGCGCCGTTAGCACATACCAAAATTTCGGTTAGTGGAGGCCAAATGGTTTTGCACTTGAATATAGATACGGCATGGCTGAATAAAAACGGCCAATCAATGAATTACATAATACCGGATCATGGTAAACTGATGCACCTGTTTTTGATACGGGAAAAAACTGATGATGTTTTTGCGCACCTGCACCCTACGCGCAAGGACAGTATAAATTACCAGGTGGCATTGCCTGATATGCCTGCAGGGCGTTACCTGGTATTTGGAGATATTGTGCAATGGGATGGTTTTACAGAAACCATCAGTGATACGTTAATTATCCCTGCTAAACCTGCCGTTCAAAATTCGCCAGTGATAAGCAATACATTGTATCATGATCCTGATGATACTTATGTGATCTCAAATGCTATTAATGATAATAAAAATCCCTTCACGGGTAAAACAACTTTAGTGTGCGGTAAGCCCGGTATTGAAATGAAACTGGCCGATGGGTCATCGGCTACATGGCAGCATACCGCCAACACATCTTTTGAAGCCAATAAAATTTACCCGCTTACCTTTGCAATAAAAGATCCTTCGGGGCTGCCTGCAAAATTACAGCCTTATATGGGTATGATGGGCCATGCGGTGATATTGAAATACGATGGCTCGGTATATGTTCATTTGCACCCGGTAGGCACTTATTCTATGGCTTCGCAGGAGATCATTCAAAGTCGCATCAATGGAAACGGGAAAGTGCCGCTTTTACCAAACCCAAAACTTTTTATTGATAGTATAGACCGATTGATCAGCAGCATCAGGGCAATGAGCGAGGATGAACGTAATGCATATTTAAACGCAGGCATGAAAGGAATGGCCATGCCCGCTATGGATGGCATGGTTACTTTTCCCTACGCATTTCCTTCGCCCGGTAATTACCGCATCTGGATACAAATGAAGTGGGATGGCAAAATACTCAACAGCGCATTTGATGCAGTGGTGCAGTAAGGCATTATTAAACTATGTGTGTACAAGAGCCAAGAGTTAGGAAATAAAGGCAGAAAAACCCTGTACCATGTCTTGATTCCTGGCTCTTGATACCTGGTTCTATTTATCACAAGGTTTGTGCGTTATAAAAAAACTCTTCGTACATCGCTCCGTCGCACCTGTCGCAAATAACTATTTCATTATCCTGGGAAGCTGGAAAATATCCTGTACCGTGACATTTTTTACATGGTGTTAATGTTCTGATAGCAATATCATTTTCATTTAAATAAGGTACACCTTGTTTTTTATTAAGCTGTTCAAGGCAAACGCTGCAGATGGTTTGTAGCGAGTTATCCGGGTAGTCCCAGGGGGTAAGGTTCTTTTTGTACCAGGAATGATGAACAAGTAAAGATGGCACAATGTTCCATTTATAATTTTTCCATGCCTCGCTTTCCGATTGGTATGTACTTTGCGAAGCTATTTCATCGGGATGTTTTAAAACCAGTTCGTCATAATCAGTTAATTCACGTTCCCTTATGGCAATCATTTTCGCAAATATTTCATTGCCCGGTGCTTCATCAATATAAACAACATGCCCCTTCGGGCTGTTGATGGCTGAAATATTTAACTCTTTTTTGACAAATACTTTATGGTTAATTAATATCCCCTCTTTGTTGTAACCATAAAAGCCAAATAGTTTACCATGGTAGTTTTCCCCATGAAAAAACATAAGGCCGGCCAAACAATCTTTAACCACCTTAAAATTATTACAGGTATTGCACTTACAACTGTCCCTGGTTATAATTTTCTGTCTTTTAGCCTGCCAGTTTGGATCCGATAGTAAATCGCGATAGGTCATTCAATACTAATAATAAAACCAATAAACTTAAACAATAATAAATTTCAATACAAGTTACTTTTTTACGGTTTAGGCTGGCTTTTGTTGATTATTTGCTAATGTTTTAAACTTAGATGAATGTTCCTGGGAAAGTAACACTGTTATGCATACGGCGGTTCCAATTTTGCGGTCACTATTTGTGACCGCAAAATTGACCATTCCCCTTACAATGTCGTTCGCTTAAGGGTAATTGACAATTAATTGTTCTCACAAATCGTGGATGCCTCACCCTGCCCTCTCCAAAGGAGAGGGTTCTAATGAAGAGCGAAGTTAAAGCCCTCTCCTTTGGAGAGGATTTAGGTGAGGCGAAATTGCCTGTGAGGCCTTAAGTCTTAGTAAACGACATTGATTCCCTATCATCGGGTTTTGGAACATAAAGTCCAACGGAAACCGTTTCAGGTTACAGAAAACCGATTGGTTTAATTGCTACCATTTTAGTTTTTTAATCCATCAAAGTAAAATCAGGTATCACAAAATGTGACACCTGTACAATTGAACAATACATATATTATCTTCAAAAAAGATCAAATTCATTTTGAAATTCAAACAATCAATCGTAATATTGCGATATAAATGGGCTTAACTAAAACAGAAATATTCACCATCGAGCAAAACAGGCTGGCAACTATGCTAAAGGCATTGGCACATCCGGCCCGCATTGCTATTTTACAACAGATCATCAACACAAACGCTTGCATTTGCGGCGATTTGGTTGACGAATTGGGACTTGCGCAGGCCACCATATCGCAGCATTTAAAAGAATTAAAATCTGCCGGCTTAATAAAAGGGACTATTGAGGGCGTAAGCGTTTGCTATTGTATAAACCCAGTCGTTTGGAATGAACTAAGTGAACAGTTAAGCAGTTTTTTTACCGCTTATGAGCTAAAGGATAATTGCTGTTAAAAAAATTTGAAATAATCTATCGTAATATTACAATTAATAAATAATAATCATGAAACCACCACTTTTCCCTCGTATGCATGTAAGCCTGTATGTAAGCGACACAGAGCAAACTATCAATTTCTACAATTCATTTTTTGGAAAATCGCCGGATAAGGTACGCGAAGGTTATGTCAAATATATTTTGGACGAACCTTCACTCATTATATCATTTGTTGAAAACCCTGATCGTGTAAAACAAAACTTCGGTCATTTAGGCTTCCAGGTAGAAACCGTTGAAGAACTGAACAACCGGCTTGCGCAAGCTCAAAAAGCAGGTTTAGTAACCCGTGAAGAAATTGGCGCCAATTGCTGTTATGCAAAACAGGACAAGTTTTGGGTGAATGATCCAGATGGTGTTCAATGGGAAGTTTATTATTTTCATGAAGATGCCGAATTTAACGATCCTCACTATGAATTGGAAACAGCATCAGCTTGCTGCATTGCCCCGGTTGCTGAAAAACCAAAAATTGAATTAAAGAATTTAGCAGTTACGGCCTGCTGCGAACCAGGTTGCTGTAGTTAAATATATTCGATGGGAATTGAAAAACTAACCAAAAAGCACTGGCCAGAGGTCAGGGCCATTTACGAGAACGGTGTGGCGACAGGCAATGCCAATTTCTCGCACCAGGTACCCGATTGGGATGAATGGGATAAAACCCACGTAAAAAACTGCCGTTTGGTTGCTATTGAAAAAGGTGAGGTTTTAGGATGGGCGGCATTAACCGCCATATCAGATCATTGCGTATTTGCCGGTGTAGCCGAAGTGAGCGTTTACATAGCAGAAAACAGCCGCGGTAAAGGCCTCGGGAAACAATTATTAAGCGATTTGATAAAGCTAAGCGAAGAGAATAATTTCTGGACATTGGAGTCAAGAATATTTACTGAAAATTTAGCAAGCCTAAAAATCCATGAAGAAAATGGGTTCAGGATTGTCGGCAGCCGCGAACGGATAGGCCAGTTGAACGGCGTATGGCGCGATACACTTTTATTAGAGCGGAGAAGTGTTAAGGTTGGGATATAAATTATGAAGACAGACAATCCTTTTAGAAATTACCTCGCCGAAATGCTTGGCACATTCGCACTTGTTTTTTGCGGAACAGGGGCAATCATTATTGACCAGCAATCAGGTGGCGCAGTTACACACGTAGGGGTAGCTATTACCTTTGGCCTTATCATTATGAGCATGATCTATAGCCTTGGTAATATATCAGGCGCACATTTAAACCCAGCCGTAAGCATTGCATTTACTATATCCGGGCGTTTTTCGGCTAAACGGCTACCAGGATATATAGTTAGTCAATTAACTGGCGCTTTGCTGGCAAGCTTCATCTTAAAATTACTTTTTGTTTCAAGCCGGTTTTTGGGCGCGACAATTCCGGCGGGAACTGACATGCAATCCTTTATTCTTGAACTTATCTTAAGCTTCTTTTTAATGCTGGTGATCATCAGCGTAGCCTACGGCAGTAAGGAACAGGGCATGTTTGCCGGATTGGCAATTGGAGCTGTGGTAGGCTTGGAAGCTATGTTTGCCGGCCCGATTTGCGGCGCATCCATGAACCCGGTACGTTCTATAGCCCCTGCGATAGCTTCGGGACATTTGGAACACCTTTGGATTTATATTATAGCGCCCATTACAGGGGCGGCATTAGCTGTCCCGGTTTGCAATTATCTAAAATTAAAACCTAACATTATATGAAGAATATCCTTGTACTTTGCACAGGCAACAGTTGCCGGAGCCAGATAGCCGAAGGCTATTTAAGGCATTTTGCAGGCAACAAAGCAAACATTTACAGCGCGGGGATAGAAACCCATGGCGTTAACTCTAAAGCCATACAGGTGATGGCGGAGGATGGCATCGACATCAGTCACCATACCTCAAATAATGTAGATGAGTACACCAGTATCCCTTTTGATTATGTGATCACCGTTTGCGATAATGCTAAAGAGAACTGCCCTTACTTCCCTACCCAGGCTGAACGTTTTCATCAAAATTTCCCAGACCCGGCAAAAACTACCGGAACTCCGGAACAGATTTTAAATGAATTCAGGAGGGTGAGGGATATGATAAAAGGCTATTCAAAAGATTTTGTTAACCGCATTAAAATTTAAATTATCAAGCCATCGGCACAAGGTGTTTACCTGCTTAAACTTACCCTACGTCCAAATAGGCCCCCAGGCGTAGCGAACTCAGGCGAAGCTATATTAACTGAATTCGATGTAAGGTTAGTAATATGACTTGTTGGGGGTACACCGTTAACTCCTAAGCCAAACGGCTGGATAATAATTGTGGTATCAGAAAGAAAGGTATAGCTTAATGTATCTAAAACGGCCCCTTCTTTAGTATAAATATAGCCATTTGCTCTAATATCAAAATAATCACCAGGTTGCCCGCTGTAATCTACCGGATGATTGGTTATTCCAGCTCCTGCGTACGTTGAATCGGTGACTATGTTCCATTTTTCAATAATAGATACCGGGCCTAATGCGTTTGAACTATTTTTATCGTTTTTATTTATGACCTGGCTCAAAGAACCGTTAATATCTTTTTTGCAAGCGGCTACACATAGCATTAAGCCAGCCATGATTAATAAGTATTTGATTTTCATATTTTTAAGTATTAAGTCAATTTATAAATGTATTTACGTTGCAAACTTCCAAAACACGATAACGCGCAGGTATTTAAATATTTACCGGAGTATTTATCTGCTTCACCCTCCCCTTTTGGCCAAACGCGCTGCCAGTGTCAACAATATTATTTTTGCAAAAACACTATTTCCTGCCCCGATGGATAAGGAGGTGAAGTTAATGTAACGCTATTATCGGTTAAATTCGAAATAGTAAAAACCGCAGGTGAGGAGGCAACGCCAAGACCCTGTCCATCAATAGTTTTAATTGTGATGCCTACAGACTTTGTTCCATTCAAACTGTAAATTCCGGTATATGAATCCTGGTGATCCTGGATAGTAAGATTTCCATCCGAACTAAAATTGTAATAATCAGTTGCCAGTCCGGTAATTGTAGTATCGTGTGCCTGGTAATATACAGTTTTAGCAATGCTCCATTTCCCAATAATAGCAGCCGGGTTTGTACTTCCATCCTTTTTACAGGAAAATAAACAAAACAAAAGGCCAGGAATTATAATTAAGGTGTATTTTGTCTTCATGTTATTGATATAAACGGGTTCATATTTTATTACGTTCTAAATCAATGTAACGCTACAAGCAAACTTAAAAATCCTTAGCCGCCATAATATAAAGTTAAATAATCTTAAATTATCACGGGCAACTATTTATTATTGATCCCTTTCTTTAATTTAGGTTAACAATCGCAAAATTAAACCTATATGACAACTATTAATCCCGAACCTTACGAATTACGAATTTAGATTTACGATTTAAAATATAGTAAAAACTAAAAACAAAGGCAGATATTTCTATCCGCCTTGTTCCTCATTTATCAACCAACTAAACCTAATTAATTCTATTTAAAAATTAAAAAAATCCGAAATCGAAAATCCGTCCCGATAGCTATCGGGATCCGAAATCCTTCCCTACTCTCCTTCTATCCTACGCTTGCTGCTTTCCAGGTGCTTTAATATTTTAGCTTCTACATAAAATATAATCTCTTCGGCAATGTTTTTCGACTGATCGCCAACACGTTCCAGTTTGCGGATAATCGACAGCATATACAACGACTCGGGCATACTGTTCATATCAGCCCTTATTATGTCACCAATAGTATTTGGCGCATTTAAATTAATGGCATCTAAAACATCATCTCTTTTAAATATGCTACGGGCTAATACGGTATCTTCTTTTTCAAATGCTGTACGTGTATCTATAAAAATGTTAACGGCTTCATCGTACATGCGCAAAATCGAAGTGCTTTCTAAAGCCTTTATATCAAAATTTACCGATGATTCAACAACGTAGAGTGCAATGCCGGAAGCAATGTCGCCAATACGTTCAAGGTTAGTATTTATTTTAAGCGCGGCAAGCAAAAACCTTAAGTCGATAGCAACCGGGCAATACAGGGCAAAAATATTTTCGACGTCCCTGTCAATTTTCAGTTCAAAAGAGTTTACCCTTCTCTCTTTTATCAAAACCTCCCGCGCCAGATCCTTATCAAATTGAACCATAGCCTCTTTAGCCTTGTTCAATTGTGATTGAACTAATATCCACATGCTAACCAGCTCCCTTTTAAGCGCGTTAATTTCGTTTTCTAATGGTGTTGTCATTTTGTTATTGGTTAATATTTGTTGTAAGGGTTGTAAGGGTTGTAAGGGTTGTAAAGCATTTTATAACTTTTACAATAACTACAACTTTTTAAACTTTTTTCAACCTAAATTAGCTAAACCTTCCTGTTATATAATTTTGTGTACGGACATCTTTTGGCGCGGTAAACATCTGCTTGGTTTCATCAAACTCCACTAATTCACCCACATAAAAAAATGCTGTTTTATCACTGACACGCGCGGCCTGCTGCATGTTATGCGTTACAATGATGAGGGTATAATTGGTCTTTAATTCATGAAACAACTGTTCAACACTTGAGGTAGATATAGGGTCGAGGGCCGATGTTGGTTCATCAAACAAAATCACTTCGGGCTCCATAGCAATGGCGCGTGCTATACACAAGCGCTGTTGCTGCCCCCCCGAAAGGAATGTCCCTTTTTTATGTAATGAGTCTTTAACCTCGTTCCACAACGCGGCCGATGTTAATGATTTTTGAACAATATTATCCATGTCAGCTTTGTCCATCTTAAGCCCGTTAAGCTTATAACCGGCAACCACATTGTCATAAATGCTTAAGTTAGGGAAAGGGTTTGGCCGTTGAAAAACCATGCCGATTTTATACCTTACATATATGGGGTTCATGGTATATACATCATCATCGTATAGTTTTAATGAACCTTTGGCAGTAGCACCCGGAATGAGTTCGTGCATACGGTTTATACAACGCAAAAAGGTGGTTTTACCGCAACCTGAAGGGCCCATAACCGCGATAACCTGGTTTTTTTCTATTTTGATAGAAACGTCTTTTACCACGTGGTTATCTCCAAACCAGGCATTAAATTTTGAGGCACTTACAACTGTATGTTCCATTTTCTTGTTATCAGCTTTGTAAATATGTTTAAAAGTAGTACAAACATTAATAATATAAATGATGCCCCCCAGGCCAGGTCATGCTGGTCATCGTAAGGGCTGGTTGCATAAGTATATATCATGTGTGGCAAACTCTCCATTGGCTTGGCGATATTGGCTGATAAATAGTTATTACCCAAGGCTGTAAACAGCAAGGGAGCTGTTTCGCCAATAATACGCGCTATAGATAAGATAATGCCCGATAATATCCCTGCAAAACCACAGGGAACAATAACCTTAAGAATAACCCGGTGATACGGTACGCCTAATGACAGCGCGGCCTCTTTAAGCGAAGGCGGTAACAAGAGCAAGGTTTGCTCAGTTGAGCGTATAACAATGGGCATCATCATAATAGCCAGGGCGACACTGCCGGATACGGCAGAGAAACCAAATGGTTTTACTATCCAAAAGTAAATAATAATACCCACCACTATTGATGGTACACCTTGTAATATGTCAACACATAAACCACTATAATAAGCCAGCTTAGTGCCGGGGTTTTCGCTCAGGTAAATACCTGACAGAATGCCTATGGGTATAGCCACTATGGATGACATGGCCACAATAATCAAACTGCCCACCAAAGCATTGGCTATGCCGCCGCCTTTTTCGCCTTCCGGTGCAGGCACATGGGTTAAAAAGTGCCAGTTAACCTGCAAAACACCTTGTTTTATAATATAAAGTAATACAATTATTAATGGCAGTGTAACAACAAAGGCCAGGAATATAATGAACGATTTATATAAAACACTTTCGTTATTCCTAAACTTTATCCGTCGGTCCATATCCTTAATTGTGGCTTTTGCGGCGTTATAAGCGTTAACAATGCAAATGATCCAAACAATGACCGCTATTATTTCTAAAAATAAATTTGAACCAAAAAGCACTATGAGTGCAACATTGGCCAAACAAATTAGGGTCATTATAATTCCACCTCTAATCGAAGCATAAAAAACACCAAGCGGGCCAAATATGAGAGCAAGAAGAAAAGCAGCCAGGACGCTCTTTTCTTTTCCCGCATAAACGATTGTTTGCCTGTTTGATGGTTGACGTGATAATTGATTCGCGATGTCCATAATTATCAATTGTTAGTATATTTTGTAATTATCCTTTTGCCTATGAGGTTTATAATCACCGTAACAAAGAACAACACTAAGCCAAGTTCAATAAGCGCCGAAAAATACATGGTATGATCAGCTTCCTGGAATTCATTGGCAATAACGCTGGCCATGGTGTTTCCGGGACCGAAGAAAACCTCCTTAAAGGTGTGGGCAATTGCGCTTGTATTGCCTATAAGTACAGTTACTGCCATTGTTTCGCCCAGCGCGCGGCCCAATGATAAAAGGATACCGGCAAATAAACCCGAACGTGTATATGGTAAAACAACGCGGCGTATAACTTCAAAACGGGTTGCACCTAAAGCATAAGCGCCTTCTTTTAAAGGTGATGGGACCATGCGGATGAGGGAGGTACCCAATGATGCCGCGTATGGGATGATCATAACAGCTAATACAAGCGATGCGGAACAAACCCCCACGCCATAAGGTGCTACGCCAATTTTAATTTCGAATGTGCGCACTACCGGTACCAATATAAAAAGCGCCCAAAAACCATAAATAATAGAGGGTACCGCTGCAATAAGTTCGATAGTGTTTTTTAACAGGTTCGACAGCCAGCCTTTGGGATTGTACTCGCCGAGGTAAATTGAAATAGCGTATGAAAATGGCACCGAAATGATAAGGGCGGTAAATGAAGTAAGCAAAGTACCCACTAAAAAAGGGTAGGCGCCATATACGTTATTAACAGGATCCCAAACCTTGCCCCATAAATACCCTATGCCAAGTGTTTTAATGGATGGCATTGATTGCACAACGAGTGTTATAAAGATACCTGCAACCAGTATCAACATTATAATGCTCATAATAACCAAAATACGCCTGAAAATGGTTTCCCATTTCATTTGGCTGTATGAGAGGTCTAATCTTTTATTTTTCAGCATAACTATTCGTTTTAAGCGGCTATTAAACTATGACCGGGCAATAATATAGGGGTTTTGCAACGGATAATCTATCAAAATATTAGCCGGGTTATACAACACAATTACCAGTCCCGGTATTAATGGGTACTGGTAATTGCGTTGATTGATTTAAGAGTCTGTACGTTTAATTCAACAACTCAATAATTCAATAGTTCAATAATTATAATATTGCCTTACCACCGTAAGTTGCTGATTTCAAAATTTGCTCAGCAACTTTTACAGCTGATTTTGAAAGCGGAGCATAATTTAAAGGTTCGCAATTTTTTTGCCCTTCATGGATATTGTACCATAACAAATTTAAAACCATTTTAGCTTTTGCTTCAGTACGGTCATTATATTTCTGCTCTTTGTAAATTAACGCCCAGGTAAAACTGCTTATCGGGTAACCTTTAGGGTTATCTGTGTTTGTTAATGATACTTCGGCATTTGCAGGCAGCTCAACATTACTTGCTAAGGTTGTAGTTGCAAGTGAAGGGGTAATAAATTTGCCCGACTTATTCTGGATATTAGCGTAAAGCATTTTATTTTGCAAGGCATAAATTAACTCAACATAACCAATAGCACCTGGTGTTTGTTTAATTAAACCTGCTACGCCTTCGCTGCCTTTACCGCCCAAACCGGCTGGCCAGTTAACTGCCGAAGCCTTGCCAACTTTTGATGCCCAGTCAGGGTTTACTTTTGTTAAAAAGTCAGTAAAAATGTAAGAGGTACCGCTGCCTTCTGAACGGTGAACAACAACAATAGGCAGCTCAGGTAATTTTACACCTTTATTAGTAGCTGCAATTTCAGGGCTGTTCCAGTTAGTGATTTTACCAAGGTAAATATCAGCAAGGTCCTTACCTGTTAAGTTTAAAGCAGATGTAACACCAGGGATATTATAAGTTATAACAACAGCTCCTGATGCCATAGGAATATGTAAAACCGGAACACCGATCTTTTTGGCCTGATCTGCATTCAATGGAGCGTCAGATCCTCCAAAATCAACAGTTTTATTGGTTAATTGTAAGATACCGCCGCCTGATCCGATAGACTGGTAATTTACTTTAACATCATGGGTTTTACCATACTCTGCAAATATCTTTGAAAAAAGGGGGTAAACAAAGGTACTGCCGGCGCCTAACAGGGTATTGTCCTGGGCCGAAGCTGATAATGTTGCGAAACTTGCAGCTACTGCTACAATTGCCAACTGTAAACTTTTAATTACTTTCATTTTTTTTATTATTTGTTTGTTTGTTAAGAACCCTTTTTATATAGCCCTCCCCTTGTTGGGGAGGGCTGTCCGAATTACTCCTTAGGAGGGTGGAGATTATTCTTATTTACCAAATGTGTAGAAGAAAGTGAACCTGAATACTAAAGTATGGTCATTAGCAACTGTTGCAGCAGTTGGCCCTTGATTGGAATAATCAACTAACCAAAAGTTTGGCATAAAGTGTACATTTTTTGTTGGGTTATAATCTAAACCTGCTGTATAAAATTGCTCTTTAGTAAGAGGGGTGTAATTACCGTAGTTAGTATTATAAGTAGTTGTATAAGTATCACCAGTGTTAAACTTAGTATCTGGATTGTAAGTATCATAACGGGCGAAGTAATTTAAATTTTTAGCTATATTACCTCTCACCCAAAATGAAATACCTGTAACTGTTGCATCTTCAGCAGCCCCAGTTGTGGTATTATTAAGAGCGTTTGCAATTTTTTGTGTGTATGCTTCAACACCAATAGTAATAGGTTTTGAATTGTACGATGCAAATATTTTCCACATGCTGTGCTCCTGACCCGGATCAGGTATAGTTGCAGTTGCAGGGCCAGTTTTTGCATAGTCAGAATAGATATCTACGAATAATTTTTGGTTGAAAAATTTAGCCCAGATATCCCCGTAAAATATTTTATAGAAACCACTATTTGCATTTGCTGCAGGTAATAAACTTGAAGTAGTGTTATTACCAATCATGGCAACATAACCAAAGTTTTTGGTCGATGGGTCAAATGTTCCCTGTAAAGCAGCGCCTACGTCGTATGAATTGTTTTTATGAAAATCGGTTATTGTTTTTTCAATTGAACGGTATGCCCAGGTTGTTTCCGAAAGTGAAGTCGGGCCATTGGTTCCAGGCTCATTCAAAGCAAAACTTGGGGTGCTTAATTCACCGATAACAAAATCCGTTCCGGTCCAAAGATCTCTAACCCTGATGTTAAAGTTTTTTATCCAGAAGGCCATTTTGCCGTCAACAAGGTTATCACCGTTAGCAACCGTAGTGGTTGTTGTAGTTTTAGTTGTTGCTGTACCACCAGCTACACCTGTCAAAGTGGTAGTGCTTGTGCTGGTTGCACCAACTACACCTGTGTTTGCATTAGGTTCTGTTGCAAGCAATACTTCAGCTTTGAATTTTTTAGTGATTTCATAGTCATAACCTAAGTAAAGACGACGGAACTGGAAAGCGTTCCTGTAAGTAGGCACTCCATTGTACTGGGTTTCAGGGCCCCTGTTACCTGCATCAGCATGAGCGTCATAGTAAAAATCACCGAAAGTGTAACCCCATAATCTTCTTTGGGGTTTCCATGTAGTATCTTCATCAGCTTTTTTTGTCATTTTCTCATCCGCTATTGCTTCAGCTTTTGCTTTGGCTTTAGCTTTTTCAGCAGTTTTAGCGTCAGCTTTAGTATCAACATTTGTTGGTGTTGAACTAACATTTGGTGAAGCAGCTTGAGTATTATCTGCTAACGACGTTGTTTGGGCTTTAACAGCAAAGCCTATAAGCATTAAACACATTAGTAAACCTGTACTAAAAAGTTTTGTAAACATTTTTTTCATAATCAATGAGGATTAAATAAATTTTGCCCCAAAGGTGCATACCCCCCGTTATCTGAATGTTAAGGAATGATTAACGTTTGATGATATTATGTAAATGTTAAATTGATATACAATTACTCCACCGGGCTTTGAAAAGGAGTTTATCGATAAAATAAAACAGCATAAATATCTGTAAATGAATATTTTAAACCAATGGTTAAAGTACGGCAAATTGGTAACATAGAATTAACATAAGCTAATTTTGGTTTAATGCTGCATTAACATCACAGCGTTATTTTTGGGTTTTCCAATAAAAAAGAACAGGGCATGAAGATGTTATTCCAGGATTTTCTTTCTAATAAAGCTTTATTTTTCGATCAATTTGATAATGCAGCAAAAAATGTAGTTGAAATGGCATCGATGCTTCATGTGATTGTAAATACGGCAGCTGCCTGCGAGCGTGAAGTAATAACTAAGCAAATTGATAAAAAGGAAAATATGGGTGACGATATAACTCATAAAATTTACCTCTGTCTTGATAAAATTTTATTTACCCCTTTAAATCGAAGCGATATTCATGCTTTAGCATCGGCTATAGATGATGTAGCAGATACCATACAGGAGGCAAGCGGCAGGATGTACCTGTACAATATTGATGAATATGGGCCTGCCATAAAAGAAATTGCAGCTATTATATTAAAAGCAAGCCTTGAAATTGAGAAAGCCATTGTTTTATTAAGATCATCAAAAAAGGTCGATGAGTTGCCCGGGGTATGCTTGCAGATAAAAACTTATGAGCGCCAATCTGACCAGGTTTATTACGAAGCAGTGGCTATGCTTTTCGACGGGGAAAAGGATCCTATAAGGCTGCTCAAATATCGCGAAATATTATACTCCCTCGAAACATCGGTAAATAAATGTAAAAAAGTTACTGATGTATTGAATACGATTTTGATAAACGGGTGAGGAAAAAGGTGAAATCCGAAAGGTAAAAATTATCCCGTTTTTTGCTGCACCCCTAACCCCCGCTCTTTTAGTTCTTTAATTTCCATTTCATAAGCGCGCATACGGGCATGCAGAATATCCAGCTCGGTGCGCATCATTTGTATTTCCGTAATAAGTTTGGCAGATTCGGGTTTGTTGATCTTTTTTTCGCCTGTGCCGAGTATGAGCCACTCTGGCGAGTATTTTAACTGGAAACAGAGTTTGCGTATCAGGTAATAGCTTACATCCTGCTTTTTATTTATCACTTTGCTGATAAACCCCTGGTCAACACCAATCGCTCCAGCCAAAGCAAGCTGGCCGCCATGTTCTTTAACAATTACCTTTAATCGTTTTACTATTGCTTCGTCCGACATTTGCTTGCAATAATAATGAATTCAGAATTCGGAATTTCTATTTCGGAATTATTTTATTTCCAATTTAGAACTTATCTTCCTTTAAAAATCTGAAATAGAAAGTAGTTGTAGATGTTAAAAAAGTTGAAAGGTTGTAAAAGTTAACTTCTGTAACCTTTACAACCCTTACAACTACTTCAACCCATTATAACCTTTAACAAGCTAACTCAAATGATCCGCCTTGTTTTTGCACCTGCAAAAGCAATTCATCAAGCTTTGTATGGTATATCTCAAGAGATATTTGCCCGCTATTATATTTTGATGATAAAAGTTTAAACTCCCGGACATTTATTAGCCTGTTATTTTCGTTTTCACTTTTATAAATATTTTCCATTGATGCGGCTGGCCCGATATTTTGGGGAACATCTTCGTAGTGCAATGCCGCCTTTAAAGCGCTGATTTTTTGCTCGGTTGATTTTAACAGGTATAGCGGTGGCATATCCCTGGTTTTCATTAAAACCGCGTTAACTTTTATGGATTGCTTTTTATCAAACTTTAATATTAAAACCATTATAACTACTGCTGCAAGAGAAAAGAAGATTAAAAATTCCATAATGGTAAAAACATCAGTAAAATCAAACCTTTGACTTCGACATGTTTTTACGGTATTAACAATTAAGAGTTACGCTATTTGAAGATTTATTTTAGTTCATGGTTCGGGCAGTTCATAGTTAATGGTTCATGGTAGCTGCATTTTATTGTCTAAATATAATTTATATCCAGCTGCTTTAAACTTTTTTTGCTATGAACCATCAACTATGAACTAAACTCGTTTTTCGTAACAATAAAACCGCAGGTTAGGCCTGAAACCAAGCCCAATTTCGCCGGCAAAATGGTAACCTAATTTAGGGAAAAGCTTTTGAGTGGCCTGGTTGCTTGTATTCGTATCAATCCTCAGCAAATTAATACCTCTGTTAACTGCTTCTTTTTCGGCTTGCATTAATAAGGCTGCACCTATCCCTTTGCCCCGGTACTTTTCGCTAACAGCAAGCCTGTGGGTTACTATTGCCGTTTCGTTAATATCCCAGCCAACGTTTGCATATTCAGGCTCCTGGTCGGTAGTTATGGCAGCTATGCCCGCTATAGCCCCTTCCACTTCGGCTACCCAAAGCTGGCTTAAGGCAATATCATTTTCAAATACCTGTGCGTTTGGATAGGTGATGTCCCA
>Ga0206864_1049_pt1 | contig 42694 bp, 28 predicted proteins | sample Alteio_BWOrgCont_42_FD_152632 | JGI IMG/M metagenome (GOLD analysis project Ga0206864, IMG submission 152632) | Enriched cells from forest soil in Barre Woods Harvard Forest LTER site, Petersham, Massachusetts, United States -... | ecosystem: Environmental > Terrestrial > Soil > Temperate forest >...
AGTTGTTTTGAGAGAGTCTGGAAGACCGGAAGACCGAAAGAAGGATGGCGGGGGAGTTTTAAAGCTTGTTTTGTGAATAAATTTATAAACCGATGAAAGATCAGGAATGGTATATCATCAATGATATAGAAAGTTTAGATACACCCGCATTGGTGGTTTATCCCGGAAGGGTAAAACAAAATATTGGCCTGCTTAAAAGTATGATCGATGATGTGGCGAGGTTACGGCCTCATGCCAAAACATATAAAAGTAAAGAGGTTGCCCTATTGATGCTCGGTGCAGGGATCAAAAAGTTTAAATGTGCCACTATCGCCGAAGCCGAAATGCTTGCTATATGCAAGGCGCCTGATGTTTTGCTGGCTTATCAGCCTGTAGGGCCGAAGCTTAATAGATTTGTAAAGCTGATAAAGACTTATCCGGATACTAAATTCTCCTGCCTCGTCGACAATATCAGCGCGGCTGTAGAAATATCAGCCGCAGCGGTAAAAAATAAGGCAGTCATTAAAGTTTATATCGATCTGAATATAGGTCAGAACCGTACCGGCATTGCTCCCGGTAATGAAGCCTTGCAACTGTATGTTGACTGCAACCTGTTGCCTGGCATTAAACCTGTCGGGTTACATGCTTATGATGGGCATATTCATGATGCTGATCTTAATATTCGTACTGAAAAGTGTGATGCTGGTTTTGAGATGGTACGTAAACTGCAGGCAGATTTAATGCATAAAGGTTATCATGAACCTGTTATCATAGCAGGTGGATCACCGACGTTTTCTATCCATTCAAAAAGAAAGAATATTGAATGTAGTCCGGGCACATTTGTTTATTGGGATAAGGGTTATCAAACTATGTTAAAGGAACAGCCATTTTTAACCGCAGCCTTGGTGCTTACAAGGGTAATATCCTTACCGGATGAAACAAAATTATGCCTTGATGTCGGCCATAAATCGATAGCGGCCGAAAATGAATTGAGCAATCGCATTTATTTCCTGAATGCGCCTGAATTAGTAATGATCGGGCAAAGCGAAGAACATTTGGTGGTGGATGCCGGCAAAGGGCACAAATATAAGGTAGGGGATTTGCTCTATGGATTACCGTACCACATTTGCCCCACCGTTGCCTTATACGAGCGGGCGATTACCATTGAAAATAACAAAACAAGCGGCGAATGGAAAAATATTGCCAGGGATAGAAAAATAACAATATGACCCGTAGAGACGCAATACTTGCGTCTCTGAGATAATTGCCAATCAATAGACGCAAATTAAAGACGCAAGTATTGCGTCTCTACAATAAAACATTTTTTATAACAAGCAACCATCAAACCATGTTTACCATCGACGCACATTTAGATTTAAGCATGAACGCCCTAGAATGGAACCGCGACCTGCGGAAACCCGTTGCCGAAATAAACGAACGTGAAAAAGGCTTAACTGATAAACCCGACCGTGGAAAGGCAGTGGTTTCATTACCTGAATTGCGAAAGGGAAATATCGGTTTAGTTGTAGCCACGCAGATTGCCCGTTATGTAGCGCTATATAACCCATTGCCTGGCTGGCATTCGCCTGAGCAGGCCTGGGCACAAACACAGGGGCAGGTTGCCTGGTACAAGGCCATGGAGGAAGATGGCGAAATGGTGCAGGTAAATGACCTGAAAAGCCTTGAAAAACACACCAAGCTTTGGAGTGATGGCTTACAAAATCATAACAAACCTGTTGGATACGTATTAAGCCTGGAAGGTGCGGATTCTATAGTAACCGTTGATCATTTGGAACGCGCTTATAATTATGGTTTGAGAGTAGTTGGCCCGGCGCATTATGGCCCCGGACGCTATGCCAACGGAACGGACGCTACCGGGAAAATGGAGCCTCAGGGAATTGAATTACTAAAAGAAATGGAGCGGCTAAATATGATCCTTGATGCCACCCATCTTTGCGATGACGCTTTTTGGCAAGCGCTTAATCATTTTAATGGACATATATGGGCAAGTCATAATAATTGCCGGGCTTTGGTCAATCATAACCGCCAGTACAGCGACGAAATGATAAAAGAGCTGGTAAACCGGGGTGCTGTGATAGGGGCGGCGCTTGATGCCTGGATGATGGTACCCAACTGGATCAGGGGAGTCTCGGACCCAAAGGCAATGAACTGTAATTTGGAGGTGATGATTGATCATATTGATCATATTTGCCAGATCGCAGGCAATGCTTTGCATGTGGGTATGGGTACTGACCTTGATGGAGCTTTCGGCCGTGAACAATGCCCTTATGATTTGGAAACTATAGCTGACCTGCAAAAAGTGCCTATATTATTAAAAAACCGGGGATATAGTGAAACGGATATTGAGAATATGATGCATGGCAATTGGCTAAGGTTTTTGAGAAAAGCCTGGAGATAATTTCCAATAAAAAATCGGTGAAATCATAACAAAAATCGGTGTAATCATCTACCAAAATATGAACGCAGAACAAACAAGATTAACAGACCCCACATGGAAAAAATGGGGGCCGTATGTAAGTGACCGCCAGTGGGGTACAGTTCGGGAAGATTACAGCGCCAATGGCGATGCCTGGAATTATATTACCCACGACATGTCACGCAGCAAAGCCTACCGTTGGGGCGAGGAGGGCATAGGCGGGATATGTGATAACGAGCAAATACTTTGTTTCGCGGTGAGTTTATGGAACAAAAAAGACCCTATAATAAAAGAACGTTATTTTGGTTTAAGCAACCCCGAAGGCAATCATGGTGAGGATGTAAAGGAATTATATTATTACCTTGATAATACGCCCACACATTCGTACCAGAAAATGCTATATAAATATCCTCAAAATGAATATCCTTATGCATGGCTTGTTGATGAAAACAAAAGAAGGGGCCGCAATGACCCTGAATTTGAATTGATTGATACCGGCTTGCTTGACCAGGACGCCTATTTTGACGTGTTTATTGAATATGCCAAAAATACACAGGAGGACATCCTGGTAAAAATAACCTTACATAACAGGGGCAACAATGATGCTGCTTTAAATGTATTGCCAACTATATGGTTCCGCAATACCTGGGCCTGGGGCTATGATAATTATGTACCGGAGTTAACGGCAGATTCGCATGGGGTGATAGAGGTTTACCATAAAGATTTGGGGCAGTTTTGGTTAAATGGCGAAGGATCGCCCGAATTGTTGTTTTGCGATAATGATACCAATACCAAACGCCTGTATAATTACGATGATGGCCGGCAATTTTATAAAGATGGTATTAACAATCACATTGTACATGGTTCGGCTACAGTAAACCCAAAACAAACAGGGACAAAGGCAACAGCTAATTACGACGTAAATGTTCCGGCCAAACAAAGTGTAAGCATCAGGTTAAGGCTGTCGAAAGATGCCAGTAATGGATTTGAAGATTTTGACAGGTTATTTGACGCAAGAAGTGCAGAGGCAGATCAGTTTTACGGCGATATACAGCAAGCGAATGATAATGCGGACCGGCGGATGGTGCAGCGCCAGGCCTTTGCCGGGATGTTGTGGAGCAAACAGTTTTATTATTACGATGTTCGTCACTGGCTTACCGGCGACCCGGCAGAGCCAAAACCTCCCGTTGAAAGGTTGGATAAAAGGAACAGCAAATGGATGCACTTCAATACAAGGGATATCATGTCAATGCCTGATAAATGGGAATATCCCTGGTTTGCAGCCTGGGACCTTGCTTTTCATTGTATCCCGCTGGCTACACTTGATATGGTTTTTGCGAAAAATCAACTGACTCAGCTCGTTCGGGATTGGTATATGCACCCCAATGGGCAGTTGCCGGCTTATGAATGGGATTTTGGCGATGCCAACCCACCGGTGCATGCCCTGATTACCTGGAAAATTTATTTAAAAGATAAAGCAGCCAATAATGGCAACGGGGACACTTATTTTTTAGAACGCATTTTCCATAAACTGATGATCAATTTTACCTGGTGGGTTAACCGTAAGGATGCATCGGGGAATAATATTTTTGAAGGCGGATTTTTAGGGCTTGATAATATAGGCGTATTTGACAGGAATGCACATCTGCCGGATGGCCAAACCCTTGAGCAGGCTGATGGCACCAGTTGGATGGCCATGTATTCATTGAATTTATTGCGAATAGCCACTGAGCTTGCAGTCACCGATAACGCTTACCGCGATATAGCTTCAAAGTTTTTTGAGCATTTTATATACATTGCCGGCGCTATTTCAAACTTTGGCCAGGACAATCAGGGTTTATGGGATGACGCCGATGGCTTCTTCTATGATCAGATCCGGCTGCCGGATAACAGTACCCAGAAAATGCGCTTCAGGAGCCTGGTTGGTTTAATCCCGTTATTTGCCGCCGAGGTAATTGATGATGACGATATAACCAATAACCCCATCTTTAGTAACCGAATGAACTGGTTTGCCGAAAACCGGCCCGACCTTGCTTCGCTGGTATCGCGTTGGGCCGAAACAAAGGCGCCGGGCAAACACCTTATAAGTTTGCTGCGCGGTTACAGGATGAAATCACTGCTTAAATACATGCTCGATGAAAACGAGTTTCTTAGTCCTTACGGCATCCGTTCGCTTTCAAAATATCATCTGAATAATCCTTACCAGGTGAAAGTTGACGGCATGGAATTCAGCATTAAATATACTCCCGCCGAAAGTGACAGCGGCCTGTTTGGCGGCAATAGCAACTGGCGGGGGCCGATATGGATACCCATGAATTTCCTGCTGATAGAAAGCCTGCATAAATTTTACCAGTATTATGGCGACGACTATAAAATTGAATATCCCACCAATTCGGGTAATTTTATGACCCTGCAGCAGGTGGCCAATGAGCTTTACAGCCGGGTATCGAGTATATTTTTAATGGATAAAGACGGTAAACGTCCTGTATTTAATAATTACCCCAGGATTCAAATGGATCCAAATTTTAAGGATTACATTTTGTTCCATGAATATTTTGATGGTGATAACGGCAGGGGCGTAGGCGCTTCGCACCAAACAGGGTGGACGGGTTTGATCGCTAATTGTTTGCATCGGTAGGAGATTGAGTCCGAAAGTCCGGAAGTGAGAGAAAAATGTTCCGTTCATTTTTGGGATGAACAATATGAACATTGTGAACAGACGGAACTTAAACCAAGTGTTAGCCGCTTTACGTTTTCTTCAACAGTTCATCGTTTTCTATTTTCATAACAAAATACGGGTTCGTTCTGTCAACCTGTTTAATAATAATAAGGAATGGTTTATCGAAAATCATATTTTTAATATGGACTTTTGGTGGTGTAGCTACTGAATCTGCTGCAGCGAATGCCTGACTTTCAACTACAGCACCATTTTCATCAAGTGTTAGTGCAGTTCTTTGCGTGGCTATTTGAATTGTGTATTTTTTCCCTTTATTTGAAAATGTCTGCCCTTCTAAATCCTTATAGGCCGCTTCTATGTTAAACCTGATAACCGGTATCGAAAAATTATCGCTGGTATTAAATTCGTATTTCCAGGTATTTTTTGGCTGTAGTTTTTCATGGCTTCCATATTGAATTAAGGTATTGGTTTGATTAATAGCATTAGCAAGCGTTTTTATATGCTGAAGACCTTTAACCAGTATAATTTGATGCAAAGTATCTTCCGGAATCAGTTTAATGATAAAATTGTCATCATCTTTATAAAAAAGGATCTTTGTAAAATTGATAATCTTGTCGTCAGGGGAATTCATTCCAAAAGCCATGACTTTTTCATTGCCAAAAACAATCCCATCATCAATCTTTTGAAGTTTGGAAGAAAATGGCAACGCTTTATGAAAAAATGCCTTTGCTATAATTAATTCGTCATCCAAAGAGGCATTTGCTTCATATTCGCCCTTGTTTAATGAATTTTTAAAAGAACCAGACAGATTCAATAGCCGAAAGTTTGTTGAATTAGAGCCGGTAGTAACAATTGGTGAATTAAATAATTGTTTAACGTCTTCCCACGCGTATAAAAAAGTAGGGGCGTAAATCGTGTTTTTGTTATCACTCAAATTGCTTTCCAATGTCGGGACAAATTCGGTTTGTTTTAGCTTTTCAATTTGTGTAACCGGGGGTAAATCTGAATCACTTTTAAAATAATTACATCCAATAAATACGGCATAAAATACTAACGTTAACAGGAGAACTTGAAATCTTGACATTCGGTATTGTTATGGGACGAATGTTAAAGTTAATAAAGATTTTGAATTGTCACCTGCAAGTATCATGATTGCATGGAACTGAAGATATTTTTATATCAGGTAGATTTCCTTATAGATGCTCTTTATTGTTGTGGAAATGTTCATTTGAAATGATTTAAGTGCCATAAAGATAAATAGGAGGAAATGGAAATTCAAGAGTATTACCTTCCATCATTTTGTTTTCAACCCCCATTGCCGGTATTTTCTTCCTATTGTGTAAAAATGACACAATAAAATTTCCAAATGCCATAATAATCATTTAGCTTTAAGCATCAATTAAACTAAATTACCAATTACATGAATTACAACAGGCGTAAGTTTTTGCAAAGTGCAGGCACACTGGCACTTGGCGGTATGGCTTTATCATCCAAAGCCAATTCACTTCTCAATTTTATGGCGCCGCACCCGGTTGGGCTGCAGCTTTTTACCCTTTTTGGCGTTATAGACGATGACGTAAAAGGCAGCTTAACAAAGGTAGCCGCTATTGGTTATAAAGAAGTAGAATCTGCTTTCAGTAAAAAGGGCGGTTTTTATGGCATGAAACCAAAAGAGTTTAAAGCTTTGGTGAATGGCCTGGGCATGTCGTGGAAATCACACCATGTGATAGGGGCGCCGTTTAAGCTGCCAAAGGGCTATAAAATGCCGGTCGGAGCTGATGGCAAACCAATGGTGATACCTAAAATGATGAACCTTAGGGACAATATGCAGCAAATAGTTGACGAAGCTTCGGAAGGCGGCTTGCCTTATCTGGTTTGCGCCAATGCGCCGACAGGCACGCTTGCCGAGATAAAATCAAGCATTGAAATATTAAACAAAACCGGCGAGGCCACCAAAAAAGCAGGCATCCAGTTTTGCTATCACAACCATGATATGGAGTTTCATACAGTCGAAGGTAAAATCCCTTATCACCTGCTTTTATCTGAAACTGACCCTCATAATGTAAAAATGGAACTTGATTTGGCATGGGTCACCAAAGGCGGACAAGACCCTGTTGAACTGTTTAAAGCACATCCGGGCCGTTTCCCTTTATGGCATGTTAAGGATTTGGATAAAGAGTATAAAAATATTATGCCCGTAGGCCGCGGTGTTATTGATTTTAAAAGAATATTTGAAAATCAAAAGGTTGCCGGGATGCAGCATTTCTTTGTAGAGCATGATATGCCAAAAGATGCTTTTGCAAGTATCAAAAGCAGTTATGAGTATATTACGCAGACGTTGAAGGCGTAGGGGATTTCGGATGTTCGATTTCGGATTTAAAAATTATTGCCATTTAGAAGAAACTATATACTTCTTGATCTGCTCCGTAAAGCGGTAATGCTTGTGTATAGTTTTCTCCTCGTTCCTCGTCGAAATGACATTAAGTATAATTTACCCCAGGTATTTATTCCTTACAGCATACCGTGATGGCTTTATTGCGAAACGGATACTTTTTACCCAATTTTTTAACCAGGTATATATTGATGAATATTCAACATAATTCCTTATGGTGTCATCATTGCGTATGGAAGTAATTAAATCCCTGAGGATATTTTTTAAAGGGGAGCTTTTGCTTACCGTTGTAACCATTTCTTCAAGTTGGTCTGCATAAACAACAGCTTCATACTCGTTATCAAAAACTAACACAGTGTTTTTTTCCCCCTGCTCTTTTACCCCTTTTGAAGGAATGGGCAGATGGTAATTTTTAAAATCAGAATAAGTAATCCTTTTCGGGCTTAGCGGCGGCAGAGTGATACGTAACATGATATCAAATTTTTTATTTATTTATTTTGCAAATAACTTTGTACAAACTCGTCATTACGGATAGCTAAAATTATATCATTAATAGCAATATTTTGCATAGAAGATTTATTATTTAATTCAGATGACAAATCTTCAAGTTGCCAAATATAATCAACGGCTTCTTCCTCGTCCTCAAACTTCAATATCAAGTCCTCATTAATTTCAGCATCAACGCCGCTTGGTGGCTCCGGCAAATCATATTGCTTAAAATCCGCGAATTTGATTGGTATATTTTCTTTCGAAGTTACATTAATTAACAACATGCTTTTTAATAAATTGGGCTTATCAATTGACATTTTATTAACATTGTAAACGTAAAACAGTTTTAATTAGTTCATGTTAAACAAAGATTAATTATAGCTACATAAATGACTTTTACAAGCCCCTTTTCCTTAATAATTCCTTAATATTCTCCATTTTGAAATAACACAGGCTTTAAGTATTTTAAGGCGGCAATAAATTACTACAACCTGCCTATGGCAAATACAAAAACTGAGCATTTAAAAAGGGTTTTAAAGCCTGTGCATTTGTGGGCGATAGCCGTAGGATTGGTAATATCCAGCGAGTATTTTGGCTGGAACCTGGGCTGGGCAGTTTCGGGCACTATTGGCTTTCTTATCGCCACCCTCATAATCACCCTGATGTATGTCACCTTTATATTCAGTTATACCGAATTAACCACTTCTATTCCACATGCCGGCGGTGCATTTGCCTATGCTTACAGGGCGCTGGGGCCACTTGGCGGTTTAGTTGCCGGTTATGCTACCCTTATCGATTTCCTTTTTGCCACGCCTGCCATTGCCTTTGCTTTGGGCGCTTACCTGCATTTTTTATGGCCGGTTGTCCCTGTATTATATTCGGCCTTATTTTTTAACGTGGTTTTTATCTGTATTAACATTTTAGGGGTAAAGGAATCCGCCGTATTCTCCGTAATTGTTACCATCCTGGCGGTTGGGGAGTTGCTGCTATTTATGGGCGTTGTATCACCTCATTTTAAAATGAGCAATTTTATAAGTAGGCCCATGCCATTTGGATGGACAGGCATTTTTGCCGCACTTCCATATGCCGTTTGGTTTTACCTTGCTATTGAAGGCGTTGCGATGGTTGCCGAAGAAGTAAAGGAGCCAAAACGTAATATCCCAAAAGGATATATTTCAGCTTTGGCAACCCTGGTATTTTTAGCATTAGGAGTGATGATATTTACAGGCGGCATTACTGATTGGCGCAAATTGGCCAATCTTGATTATCCATTGCCCCAAGCCATCAGCATTGCCTTAGGCAAGGCGGGCAGTTTTACAAAAATATTTGCCAGTATAGGCCTTTTTGGCTTGATAGCATCATTTCATGGCACCATACTGGCATCATCACGCCAGGTATTCGCCATGGCAAGGAGCGGTTATTTACCACGGTTTTTATCAATGCTGAACCGTCAGTTCAAAACACCCCATTGGGCGCTTATAGCAGGAGGGGTTGTTAGTTGTTTTGCGCTTTATTTTTCAGACACTAACAAAATCATCATTGTATCGGTAATGGGCGCCATATTGATGTATATGATGAGCATGATCAGCCTTTTTATATTGCGGGTTAAGGAGCCGGACCTGGAACGTTCGTTTACATCCCCGTTTTACCCTGTGTTTCCTGCAATAGCTTTAATAATATCCTCCGTAACATTGTTTGCAATGATATATTACAATTTTATGTTAAGTGTCTACTTCTTTACAGGACTTGCAGCAGTAATAATCATATTTATGCTGCTGGGAAAACACAAAGTAAAGTTGATAGATGATTTTATGGTACCACCGATTTATATTGAGTGATTTCACCGATTAGTATTAAACGATAACCAGCTAATAAATCACTAAATCACTAATTCACTAATTAATTCACCAATTCAACAATTAACCCCCGTGTACAGTTTCACCGTTCGAAATATAGTTTACCGGTTTGATGACCTCAAAACTTTGCTGGCCAAGGCATCGCCCTACCGTACGGGCGATGTACTAGCAGGTGTTTGCGCCGAAAGTTATGAGGAACGGGTGTCAGCACAAATAGCTTTGGCAGATGTGCCTTTAAAAACATTTTTGAATGAAGTGATTATCCCGTACGAGCAGGATGAAGTTACAAGATTAATCATTGATAGTCATAATGTTGACGCATTTAGTGCTATCAGTAATTTAACCGTTGGAGAATTTAGAGATTGGCTTTTAAGCGATGAAACAGAAACTGCAGTATTAAAAAGCATAGAGGCGGGGATCACCCCCGAAATGGCTGCTGCGGTATCAAAACTAATGCGTAACCAGGATTTGATTGCGGTTGCAAAAAAATGCGAAGTGGTAACCAGGTTCCGCAATACCATAGGGCTACAAGGGCATTTTTCAACCCGGTTGCAACCCAATCACCCCACTGATGACCCAAAAGGCATTGCCGCCAGTATGATCGATGGTTTATTGTATGGCAGCGGAGATGCGGTTATAGGCATTAATCCCGCTACAGACAGTCCTGCAACGGTTATGAATTTGCTTAAACTGATTGATAATGTGAGGCAGCAATTCGAAATCCCCACGCAATCGTGCGTATTGAGCCACATTACTACCACGCTCGAACTTATTGGCAAAGGCGCACCGGTTGACCTGTGTTTTCAATCCATCGGGGGTACCGAGCAAACCAATACCAGTTTTGGTATTAATCTTGCCTTGCTTGATGAGGCTTACCAGGCAACATTATCACTTAACCGGGGCAATGTTGGCAACAATGTAATGTATTTTGAAACCGGGCAGGGCAGCGAGCTTTCAGCAAACGCACATCATGGCGTCGATCAGCAAACCTGCGAAGCCAGGGCTTATGCTATAGCCCGGAAATATAACCCCCTGTTAGTAAATACAGTTGTAGGCTTTATCGGGCCGGAGTATTTATATGATGGCAAGCAAATTATCAGGGCAGCGCTGGAAGATCATTTTTGCGGTAAGTTGCTTGGTTTGCCTATGGGTGTTGACGTTTGCTATACCAACCATGCCGAAGCCGACCAGGATGACATGGATAACCTGCTCACGCTATTAGGCGTAGCAGGCTGTAATTTTATAATGGGTATTCCCGGCTCCGATGATATTATGCTGAATTACCAATCCACTTCCTTTCATGATGCACTATATTTACGAAAAGTTTTGGGTTTAAGGCCCGCACCGGAGTTTGAACAATGGCTGATAAAACAGGGTATTGTGGATGAAGGAGGTACACTTTTGCCGGTAAACCCATCGCATAAATTATTAAGCGGATTATTTTAATATGAAGGAAATTAGCAGACCGGATCCATTATTTTCCTTGCGGGAGTTTACCGCCGCCCGGATTGCAATCGGCAGAGTTGGCAATAGTATCCCTATAAAACAATCGCTTGAGTTTAAACTGGCTCACGCTCATGCACGGGATGCCGTTTATTCAGTATTGGATATCGAAGGCTTGCTAAGCAGCTTAAAACCATTTAATTTGCCCATATTACATCTGCATAGTAATGCGCAAAGCCGCCATAAATATTTAAAACGGCCTGATCTGGGAAGGCAATTAAACGCCGAATCGGAAGAACAACTAAAAGATTACAGGGCAGAGGCTGACGTTGCTATAATTATTGCCGACGGGCTTTCAGCTACTGCGGTTAACGAAAATGCATTTGGTTTATTAGAAATATTGATTCCCATGTTATCAGCCACAAAATTAAAACTTGCCCCTTTAAGTCTCGTGGAACAGGGTAGGGTAGCTATTGGTGACGATATCGGGCATGGCTTAAATGCAAAGTTTTCGATATTGTTGATAGGCGAAAGGCCCGGCTTAAGCTCGGCTGATAGTATGGGCGCTTATCTTACCTACAATCCACAACCGGGATTAACAGATGAATCCCGTAATTGCATTTCAAATATAAGGCCGCAGGGTTTAACAAATAAACCTGCAGCCGATAAGATATTTTACCTTGTAAATGAAGCCTTCAGGAGAAAGCTATCAGGTGTAGGACTAAAAGATAATTGGTAATGTGGTCAAAAATAGTTGGTAATAATTTGAATTAAAATTATTAAGGCTTTGTAAATCCAAAGGCTAAACCTGCTTTTTGAGGTTTGTTCGCGACATTTAATCTTTGGCTGTGTTCTTAAATGGCTAAGAAAACTCATTTTAAAAAGTCAATTGAAAACACTTTCAATTGACCCATTATATTAAATTGATATCCAGTATAGTTACAACCGTTTTACCAACTATTTTTGACCACTATATCAGATAATTGGTCATTAGTCATTGGTCATTAAGTCATTGGTTAGCGGGATAATCTGCCTTTCCAACTTTTGGGCTAAAAAAACTAATCTCTAATCTCTTATCTCCAATCACTAAATCAATAATCCTCCTGTTTTATATAACCGAACAGTTCCAGTGGGCCGTGATGACCAGTTTCAACACGCAAGGAGGCATGCCCTTGCGGTGTCACTTTCATTTTTATTTCTTTTACATCACTTGTAACCCCTGCTTTTGGCATAATAACAATATTATAACCGTTTTTACCTCTTGTTTCATTAAAGGTATAATCGGTTGTGGCAACTTTTAAGGACCCTTTACTTACACCGGGTAAATTGGCAATCAGCGTATCTTTTACAACAGCAACATCATATTTATGATATTTTAATGGTTCTTCACCTTTTTTCATACCCGCCTGGGTAGCTTCAAAAACAAAATCTTTGCTGTTTATCTGGCTTTTTACCTCTTTAGCTTTCATAGCCCTATCATCCTTTAAAGATGTTTGCGCCCTGGCTGCATTTACACCTAAAAAAATAAATGCAAATACAACGCATAATTTACTTAAATTTTTCATAGCAATTTGATTTATTTGTAACTGATAATTATAATTAATAATCAATAGTTAACAATCAAATACTATACCATTATTTAAGTTTTAGTAAATTATTTAATTATCAGTTTTCGCAATTTCCCCTTCAAATGAAATAGGGGTACGGTTGCTGCTGATCACCTGTAAGGATGCATACCCTGTGGCAGAAATATTTAGCGTTAATTGCTGTACATCCCGCCAATCGCTAATGTTACGATCTTTTGGTTTAATTACGATTTCCCAGTTCCCTTTTTTTCCTTGCTTTGCATCGTAACTAAATTTTGTAGCGGTAAATTTGATGCCGCCTTCAGTTGTACCTGGTTCAGGGGCCACATAAGTCCTTCCAAAATAGGGTAAAAAAGCAATTATCGTATCTTTAACAACTTTCAGGTCATATTCTGCGGTCAGTTGCCTGCCGCCACCGTTTTGCGGGATTGCATAATTTGCTTTGAAAACGTAATTTACAGAATCGATCATGTTTTTTACGTTAGCGGCTTTGGTGGCTTGCCGCTCTTTTCTTGTGCTTTGCCCATGGGCTATATTTAAACTACCCAAAATCACTGCAAAAACAAAAAATAATTTTATTAACGATTTCATGGTTAATGCTTTAGTACATATTTAACGATTAACAACCCTAAACATTATACTAAGATAAGGTTAATTTATTAGTAAGTTAAAAAGGTTGTAAAAGTTGTAAATGTTATAAAATCATTGATTACAACAACTACAACCCTTACAACCTTACAACAACTTCAACCTAAATCAAATTAACGCTGCGGTTAACAAATTCGGTAAGTTCGGCGCCTGTTAGCAAGCCTTGCGAAAGCAACGCGAGGTCAAAAGCCTGCTTCGAAAGTTCGGCTTGCACTTCTTCATTTTCTTCATTTAGTATCCGGCTGATCAATTTATGGTTTGCATTAACAATTACTTTGTAATTATCGGGCATGCTGCCGTAAAAGGCCATGCCGCCGCCCATCGCCGCCATTTCTTTCATCCGGCGCATAAACTCATCCATAGTTACAGTTACTGGCAGTTCGTCAGGGTTTAAACTTTCCAATTCAACTTTGTATGCCGGTTTGTTGATGGCTTTATCAAAAATAACCTTCACTTTGGCTGCTTGCTCTTCGGTCAAAACATGTGCCGGGGCGTCTTCTTTTTTGATCAGTTTATCAGCCACATCAGCATCCACCCGTTTGAAGGAAGTTTTTTCAAGTTTTTGCTCCAAATGACCTATAAAATGATTGTCGATAGGATGGTTCATCAGCAAAATATCATATCCCTTTTTGTTGGCCGATTGTATAAAAGCATCCTGTTTTGCAGGATCGTTTGTATAAATATAAACCAGCTTGCCGTCTTTATCAGTTTGTTCCGGTTCTACTTTGTCTTTATATTCGGTTAAAGTATAGTTCTCTTTTTTTGTATTGGTCAATAAAACAAAGTCTTTGGCCTTGTCATAAAACTTTTCTTCGCTTATCATACCGTATTTTACAAACAGGCCAATATCGGTCCATTTTTCTTCATAAGCTTTGCGATCGTTTTTAAACAGCTCCGCCAACTTGTCAGCCACTTTTTTGGTAACATAGCTGTTTATCTTTTTAACGTTGCTGTCGGCTTGTAAAAAGCTGCGCGATACGTTAAGCGGAATATCCGGTGAATCGATCACCCCATGCAGCAGCATTAAAAACTCCGGCACAATATCTTTTACCTCATCAGTAATAAATACCTGGCGCGAGAAAAGTTTTATCTTATTGCGCTGCATCTCGAAATCGTTCTTCAATTTCGGGAAGTATAATACGCCTGTTAAGTTAAAGGGATAGTCAACATTTAAGTGGATCCAGAATAATGGGTCTTCCGAAAAAGGATAAAGTTGTTTGTAAAAATTGAGGTAATCCTCATCTTTCAAATCAGCAGGCGCTTTTGTCCAGATTGGGTTGGTATCATTGATAATGTTATCAGTTTCAACCGATTTATATTTTGGTTTACCTTCTTCATCAACACCATCTTCTTCTTCCTGTGTTGTTGTGCCAAATTTGATAGGTACGGGTAAAAATTTACAATACTTATCTAAAATTTCCTGTATGCGGTGTTTGTTTAAAAACTCTTCGCCATCCTCGTTAATATGCAGGGTTATTTCGGTACCGCGTTCGGCTAAATTGCCTTCGCTGATCTCAAATTCAGTGCTGCCATCGCAAACCCAATGGGCTGGTTCAGCGCCTTCCTGATAGGACAGGGTTTGTATCTCTACCTGGTCGGCAACCATAAATGCAGAGTAAAAGCCCAAACCGAAACGACCAATAATCTCATTGGCATCTTTGGCTTCTTTAAACTTTTCAACAAACTCGGTAGCACCGCTAAAAGCTATCTGGTTAATGTATTTTTTGATCTCATCGGCGGTCATACCCAGGCCGTGGTCAGAAATGGTAATAGTTTTTGCCTTTTCATCAAAAGCGACTTCAACATTCAGGTTGCCAAGCTCACCGCTATATTGTCCTGATAAAGCCAGCCGTTTTATTTTTTGGGTAGCATCAACCGCGTTTGATATCAGCTCGCGCAAAAATATTTCATGATCTGAGTATAAAAATTTCTTAATGATCGGGAAGATGTTTTCGGTATGGATCGAAATCGTGCCTTTTTCTTGCATAATCTTTTATTTGAATTGAGTTAATGTTTTAGTGATAACCCTGTTCATCAATGCTTGTTCCAAAAGGGGTTGAGTTGTCAAATTGGCAGTTGGATTGTTTGAAATTGTTGAAAAGGTTGCAAAGGTTTTAATTTTAACTTTTGCAATTACTATGACTTTTACAACGCTTTTAAAAGCGCATTAAACCCGGCAATTAAACTTTCCCGCGTTTTCTCATCGGTAATATTCCCATCCCTGTCAATTTTTGACCGGATAAAAGAGATCAGCAGTATAGCATCCTTCAATACATTTGCAGATAATGCACCTAAAATTAAGAGCAGGGCTGCGTGCGCATTTTCACCGCCGGTGGCGGCCGTGATCAACGCCAGCGGCTTATCAACCAGCGAACCGCTCGAAACCGTCCAGTCGAGCGCGTTTTTGAGTGAACCTGGTACACCATAAGCATATTCGGGCGTACAGATAATAATCCCATCGGCTGCTGTTATAAGTTCGCGGAAAGCTGTTACAGTTTCCGGTGGCTTATCATTGTCCAAATCCGGATCAAAATGCGGCAGTTGCGCCAGGCCGTCGTAAATGATATAATCTAAATCCTGTGGCGCTAATCCACCAAAAAAAAGGAGGATAGCATGATTGGATGAATCCGCCCGCAGGCTGCCTGATATTGCAATGACTTTTTTTGACATGAACAGTTAAATTTTATAGGTGAATTGTGAGTTTTGAATTCTTTTATTGACCACTCAACACATAATTATGTTGTAAAAAGCAATTTCCGGGCAAATATTCAATGAATTTTGAGAGGATCAGCAAATTAGTACAATAATTTGTATTACACGATTTGCTCTTTTCACCAGCCTGCCCGGGGAGGTTTCGGATTGTTAAATGATTAGTAATTAAATTATTAAAAAAAATTTAAAACCAAATTCACTTAAATCCTTTTAGTAGTAAATATGTTGTTAATATAGTATATAAAGTCTTAATTAAAAATTACTTTATATGCAATCAATTTTAAATTATTTCGTTAAATTCGCTAAGAGAAAACCTTATTATAATATACTGCAATGAATAGTCTTTCACATAAAAATATTAACATTCTTATTGTTGATGATAAGATTGATAACGTAATGATGTTAGAAGTAGCATTAGAACGCGAGGGGTCAAATATTTTCACAACCTCCTCCCCAAAAAATGTGATACAGTTGTGTATCGATAAAAATATTTCAATAGCGCTGATCGATGTTAAGATGCCTAAAATGGATGGGTTTGAGTTGCTCGATTTAATTAAAAGGAATCCATTAACAAAACATATCATGGTTATTTTAATAACCGGCTACTCCATGAATTCAGAGGATGTGGTAAAGGGATTAAGCAAAGGCGCTGTTGATTATTTGTTTAAACCGCTTGATCTTTACATCACTACTGCAAAAGTTAATTCGCTTATAACTTTAATTAATCATGAAAGAGAAATAACTAAAAAAAATTCAGAGTTGGAAAGCTACCAGGAAGAATTGCACAAAGCATTGGAGCAAGCTGAAAAAAGCAAGGCTATTAAGGAAGATTTCTTATCAAACATGAGCCATGAAATACGAACTCCATTAAATGCTATCCTGGGTTTAACCTCTCTATTAAAAGATTCTGATGTTGATGCTGACAGGGAAGAGATCATAAAATTGATGGATATCTCATCAAGGTCATTACTTGGAATTGTTAATGAAATATTAGAAAGCGCAAAAATTGATGCGGGGAAAATTGAGATAATAAGATCAAAAACCAATATTACCGACCTGGTGAAAAACATTTGCGAAGTAACAATGCCCATGGCAAATGAAAAAGGGTTAAGGCTTTTTTATGAGATTGATGAAAAAGTGCCGGCAATGATAATGGCCGATTCTTTAAGGTTAAATCAAATTTTAATGAACCTGATAAGCAATGCAATAAAATTTACAAATTCAGGCAGCATAAAGGTCAGTCTTATGTTAAAGGAAAAAAATAATGAGAAAGCGCTGCTGGAATTTAGGATTAGAGATACAGGCATTGGCATTTCTAAATCATCCATGGAAAAAATATTTACCCGGTTTGAGCAAATTGAAGATAAAACATGGCAAAAATTTGGCGGAACCGGTTTAGGCTTATCAATAGTTAAAAGGCTAATAGAGTTAAAAGGGGGCACATTAAAAGTTGAAAGCGAAATTGGCAAGGGATCAACTTTTATTTTTGATAACTGGTACCAACTTGTTGATGAACCTGCAAAAGCAAATGGCCCTGGAAAAAATTTATCCGACCTTCCAAAATTAGATAACGTTTTAGTGCTGTTAGCTGAGGATAATGCTATTAACCAATTTATGATTGTAAAAATGTTAAAAGAGTGGAATATTAAGGTAGATGTTGCTGTCAACGGGCTGGAAGCTTTCGAAAAGCTGAAAACAAACAACTACAATTTAATATTAATGGATATACACATGCCGGTAATGAACGGATATGAGGCCACAAGGAAAATCCGCAAAGAAATGATTGATTCTAAAAAGGATATACCTATAATTTCCTTTTCCGCTTCAGTAATAAATCATGAAAAAGACCAGGCTAAAAAAGCCGGTGGGGATGACTTTATTGAAAAACCATTTGAACCTATAATCCTGCATCATAAAATACGCAAACTCGTCCATAAAAAAAGGGAATTAAGCGTTTAAGCAGAATAATCCGGTTGCTGACTATTCAAAATTTGCTTAACTTAGGTTGCATACTTGACTTGCAGTAGCTTGTTGTGGCGCCCCTTTTGTGCACAGGTGCTTTGCCTGTCGGCGCGTTTTAAACCGATAAGGCAGCTTTCCCTTAATACCGTAACCTTTAAAGGTTAATCCCCGTTTAAAAAGTATGAACAGAACTATAAAAATAATGGTGGCATTAGGTTGCCTGGCGTGCGGTTGTGTACTTACAATAACTTCACAATCTATGCTCACATCGGATATGGAATGGTTAAGCCCTGTTTTCACAGGATTTGGCTTTGTGTTAATGATGGTGGCAGGTCTTTATAGTTTCCTTAAGGGTATTAAACCCCTTATATATCAAGCACATCATTAAACAGCAACGCTTTTTTTTTCTCAGGAGCTATTTTCTTTTTTAGCGGATGTCTCTATCTTTTGATAAACTTCGGAAAAAAGCCAGGATTCACATCAACCTTTAGAAATTAACAGGAGCGGATATTATCCCGTTAAATACTTCGTCATTCAACACTCTGTATCCGGGTGTTCAATAATCTCAAAACATTCGCCAGCTCCGGAAATATTATCAGGAAACCAACTTTTAAAATTTCTTTACGTAAAAGTTATTTAATTAATAGCAAAAGTTTGCCTGTTTTCTTTGGTAAGCATAACCTGACTTTAATTTTTAATGGATGATAGGTGGTTTAAATACAACTGATATTTTCAGGCGTGTAATGTTTCTCGTGTTTATAATTGTTCCTTGTTTAAGTTTTTCCCAAGACCCGGGCATCAAGTTTGAACACATCGGAACAAGAGAAGGGCTTTCTCAAATTAATGTTAATTGCATTATACAGGATAGCCGTGGGTTTATGTGGATTGGAAGCAGGAATGGTTTAAACCGGTATGATGGTTATAAATTCATTATCTATCGGTACGATTCCAAAAACGATAACAGTATAAGCAACAATTTGATCAGCAGCCTGGTTGAAGACCGGGATGGCAATGTTTGGGTAGCCACTCAAAGCGGTTTAAACAAATATGATAGAAATACCGGTACTTTTACACGTTACCTGCATGATAGTCAAAACAGCAATAGCATTTCAAATAATATCGTTAACAGGCTGGCAATTGATTCACATAATAATTTATGGATAGCTACCCAGGAAGGCGGGCTGGATTGTTTTGAAATTGATAAAAAGATATTCCGGCATCATTTACATTCAAATTCTGACTCAAATAGTATAGCCGATGACAACGTTCGTACAGTTTTTGAAGATTCACAACATAATTTATGGATTGGGACTGCCACGGAAGGGTTAAGCCTATATAATAAAAAAAATAATTCCTTTTCAAAGTTTCCATATAGAGATCCCATCACTAAAAACATAGCAGGCAGCAATGCTATTTGCATAATTGAAAATGACAAAGATCAATTATGGATTGGTACACAGGAAGACGGACTATATTTATTTGATAAAACGACTAAAACTTTCAAATCCTTTAAACATGCGGAAAACCAGCCAAACAGTATTTCAAGCAATACAATTTACAGCCTGAAAAAAGATGCAGATGGAAATTTATGGATTGGGACTGAAAATGGCGGCCTTTCTATCCTGGATACAAAAACATACAAATTTTATAGTTATCATCATGATGAGGTAGATGATAACAGTATTAATGGTAACTCTATTTACTCTATATGCAGCGACAGGTTAGGGAATATGTGGTTGGGCGCGTTTAGCGGAGGGGTAAACCTTTTTAAGAAAACCACATCCAGTTTTACACTTTACCGGCATAATGCATCGCCGGGGAGTTTGTCGAACAATTTTGTACTATCCCTTTTTGAGGATAAGGAAAAGAACATTTGGGTTGGAACAGATGGAGGCGGTATCAATAAGTTCGATCTGCAAAAGGGAACCTTTACAAATTATCAGCATCAGCCGGGAAGTGAAAAGGGTATATGCGGTAATTATGTATTGATTGTTAACCAGGATGCTGATAATGATATATGGATGGGCACATGGGGAAATGGGATCAGCATATTAAACCCTAAAACTCAAAAATTTAAAAATTTAACTAAAAACCCGGCTAACCCTAATAGTTTAAGTGGTAATGACGTTTATAATTTGATACATACCAGGGATAAAAAAACCTGGATCAGTGTATTTGGTGGTGGATTGGATTGCTATGATAAAAAAACAAATACGTTTAAAAATTTCGAATTTGATGTTAATGATGCGCAAAGTATAAGCAGCGACTACATCTATTCTATATTTGAAGATAAAAAAGGGAACCTGTGGGTAGGTACGTCAGATGCAGGCCTTGATCTTTTGGACCGGAAAACAAATACCTTTACTCATTTTCGGCATGATGAAAAAAGAAACAGTCTGAGCAATAATGGTGTAACAGATATTTTTGAGGACAGCAAGGGCAATTTATGGCTGTGTACATTGTCAGGATTGGATTTGTTTAATCCTGAAACAAAGCATTTTACCGTATTCGCTAAAAAAGACGGTTTGCCAAGCGATATCACTTATGCCATTAAGGAAGACAATTATGGTAAATTATGGGTAAGTACAAACAGCGGCTTGTCTGAATATGACCCGTTAACTAAAATTTTTAAAAATTATACTACTGAGGACGGCGTTCAGGGTGAAGAGTTTAAACCCCATTCGGCTTTAAAAGCGAGCGACGGGAAATTGTATTTTGGCGGCATTAATGGGTTCAACGCATTTTTTCCCGGCCAGGTATTAAATCCAATAGCATTTTCGCCATTGGTGATAACGTCCTTCCAGGTATTTAACAAACCCCTTGTAATTGCAAAAAGCAGTTCTGACCCATCACCATTAAAGCAGGATATTTCGGATACCAAATCCATAACGCTATCCTATAAACAATCCGTTTTTTCTCTTGAGTTTGCAGCCCTGGATTTCGGGTCGGCTGACAAAAAGCAATATGCCTATAAGCTTGATGGTTTTGACCCGGACTGGAACTATGTAGGCAGCAAGAACACCGCATCATATACTAATCTTTCACCGGGGAAATATATATTTAAACTAAAGTATAAAAACAGCGCAGGCCTTTGGTCGCCGGTAAAAGACACCTTACAAATAAACGTTATTCCGCCTTTCTGGTTAACCTGGTGGTTTATAGCGCTGGTCATTTTATTTATTGCAGCGGCCATCTATGCAGTATTCAAATACCGGGTGAAAGCCATCGAACTATATCAGCTGGAACTTGAGAAACAAGTAAGGGAGCGTACAGACCTCCTGGCCCAAATGACTGTGGATGAACGCAAATCGCGTAAGGAAGCAGAAAAAGCCCGTGAAGAAGCTGAAAAGGCAAGCATAGAAGCAAAAATGGCTAACCAGGCAAAAAGCGTTTTTTTAGCTACAATGAGCCATGAAATACGCACGCCAATGAATGGCGTGCTTGGAATGGCTGCACTTTTAAATGAAACAGGGCTCAACCCGGAACAGCGGGAATATTCACAAACTATACTGCATAGCGGCGAGGCATTGTTGAATGTTATCAACGATATTTTAGATTTTTCAAAAATAGAATCAGGGAAAATGGAACTTGATCCGCATGATTTCGACCTTCGGAATTGTGTTGAGGAAGTACTTGACCTTTTTGCAGGAAAAGCGGCTGAATTAGGCCTTGACCTGGTTTATCATATTGACCCTAATGTGCCTTTGCAATTGATTGGTGACGGGATGCGGCTTCGGCAGGTACTTATAAATTTATTAGGCAACGCCATAAAGTTTACACACAGGGGTGAAATATATTTAGGTGTAACGCAAATAAATAATATAGACGCAAAGGAGATTGATCTTTCTTTCGAATTGAGGGATACCGGTATTGGTATCCCTGAAGAAAAACTGCCTAAATTATTCGAAGCATTTTCGCAGGTTGATTCTTCTACCACCCGTAAATATGGAGGTTCAGGTTTAGGGCTTGCCATTTGTCGGCGTTTAGTGGCTTTAATGGGTGGAAATATCAATGTAATAAGCCAGCAGGGTAATGGCACTACTTTTAATTTTACAGTAAAGTGCCAAATAAGCGAAGTGCAGAAACAAATAACTGGACCTGGTAACAGGCCCGGCATTAAAAATAAAAAGGTTTTAGTAGTAGATGATAATAAAACTAACAGGCGTATTTTGCAATTACAACTGGAGCAATTGCAACTTGTTCCGATAATGGCTGAAGGCGGTACTGAAGCGCTGAGTATACTGGAAGTTGATCCAACAATAGATTTGGTTATAACCGACATGCAGATGCCGGATATGGACGGATTGATGCTAAGTACATTAATTAAAAAGAGGAATAAACAGATCCCCATTGTCTTATTAAGCTCTGTTGGTGATGAAAGCAAGAAAAAATACCCTGATTTATTTACCGCAGTACTTACCAAGCCTGTAAAACCTTTGTACCTGGAGAGAGTTGTATTTGCACAGTTTGGTCAGCAGGGAAACAGGAAAGGGGAAGAACAAAAATCCCTGAACATTCTTAGTAAAGATTTTGCTGTAGATATCCCGTTAAAAATTTTAGTGGCGGAGGATAACCTGATAAACCAGAAAATGATATTAAAAGTATTGGAAAAACTTGGGTATAACGCTGCTTTGGCAACAACTGGAAGAGAAGTAATCCAAATGCTGGATACTGAATATTTTGACCTGGTACTAATGGATGTGCAGATGCCCGAAATGGACGGACTGGAAGCAACCCGCTACATAAGGGAGAACTATAAAAGACAGCCGGTAATTATTGCGATGACGGCTAACGCCATGATAGAAGACCGCGAAGAATGTATAAAAGCAGGTATGAACAATTATATTGCCAAGCCGGTAAAGATCGAAACATTGATTACAATGCTTAGGGAAACAGATTTTCCGGTAACAGAGTCGCAGGATACTGTAGTACAGCCTGTGCGGACTGAATAGCAATGATTTAAATTTCTTCAACAATGGCATTCTTAGCCTGGCGGGGGCTTGGGGCAATTGGCGGTTCGCCGGACTCAATGGCCTGTCAATCCCATCCAATAATCTGCTTGAGTCCATCTCCTTAAAATTCCGTGTTATGTTCACGATTTTCACGCCACCGATTTTGTGAACCTCTCTTTTACAGCTTTTTATAAAAAAAAATCGCCAAAAATCGACCCCTTCATGGTGTCAAAATAATGTCACCACTAAATCCTATAATCTCAAAATCCTAAAAATCTTAGTTCAAACAACCTCTTAGCCTCCAACCGGGCTAAACTGTAATATAAATGATGAGCCAACGCCATTGGACGATTGCACCTGTATATTTCCTTTATGCAACAGCATAATTTGTTTGCAAAGACTTAACCCAATGCCGCTCCCGGCTTTACGGGTGCTGAAAAATGGAATAAATATTTTATCCAATAGTTCAGGCGGCATGCCTAAACCATTATCTGATACTTTAACTAAAATTTTATTATTAGGCTGAATTTCAGCAGATAATGTAATCCGGGGCTTTTCCCTGTCTTTGACCGCCTCTATCGCATTCACCATTAAATTGATCATTACCTGTTCAATCAGGTTCATGTCAGCTTCAATGGCAAGGGTAGGGTCACGTAATATGATCTCAAGGTCAATATGTTTTTTTTCAAACGTTGGGCGCATAAGGCTGTTCAGCGTTTCAAACAGGTTACGCACCAGTATTTTAGTAAGGTCGAGTTTGGTGATCTTATTAAGGTTACGGTAGCTCTCGGTAAATTTAAGCAGCCCCTCGCTGCGGCGTTTTATGGTATCAATACCAAGTTCCAGGTCTTCCATCTGGCTGCTAAACGGGCTGTTTTTAATTTCGGGGCTTTGCAAGCGATTTTTAAGCGTGTCGGCCAGTGATGATATAGGGGCTACCGAATTCATGATCTCGTGCGTCATTACACTCAACAGCTTTTGCCATGCCTTTGATTCCGTTTCATCCAATGCTTCGCTCACATTTTGAAAAGCCACCAGTTTGTATATCTTTTCCTCACTACGCAATACACTGGCTGTTACTAAAATTTTAACTAACTGCTGGTTACGGGTAATGGTTATAATTTTAGCGTCGCCTGGTTTAAGTTTTATAATTTCGGTATACAAAACCTCTTCCCGTTTTTCAAGCGAATGGATAGTTTTAAGATAAGGGACACCGATCAGTTTTTTAAAAGCTTCATTTATCCAACCCGTGTCGCCGTTTTCCTGTTCGTAGGATAAGATGCCGGTATCCACCAGTTCAAGTATTTTTTGCAGGTAATGGTATTGGGTCTCGCGCTCGCGGCTGATGAGTTTAAAAGTTGTATTGATCTCGTTAAAACCTTTACGCAGCGGTTTAAGTTCATTGGGGGCTTTGCGTACATCAAAATGACGGGAGAAATCACGATAATGGATCGATTCAACAAACTGGCTCACCTCATCCTGTGCTTTTTTCTGAAACCGGATCAGGTCTATCACCTCATACACAACCAAGGGCACGGTAATTACTAAAAATATATAATAGGTTGAACCTTTATCCACCAATACTGATGTTATTGTAAGTGTGATAAACATGATCACCACACGCAGCACCAGCCGCCATTCGTAACGGTTAAATATCATATTTGCTTAATCTGCGGTATAGCGCGGTACGGGTTAAACCAAGTTCTTTTGCCGCCCTGGTAATGTTGCCGTTGTGTTTTTCTATCACGCGTAAAATGGCATTTTTTTCCATAGTGCTTAGTGGAATATTGTCATCATCCTCTATTGTATCACCACCTGTAGTCTCCAATATCGAAAATATAAGGTCATCCGCTTTTAATACATGGTCGTCGGCCATTATCACGGCCCTTTCAATGGTATATTGCAATTCCCTTACGTTACCGGGATAGTTGTAGGCTTTTAATTTTTGAAGTGCGGCGCCTTCAAAATCCATTGTAGACTTCAGGTATTTACCTGCATATAATTTCGCAAAATGCCTTGCCAATATCACAATATCTTCATTGCGTTTGCGCAATGGCGGCATATTTATCTCCACCGTATTAATACGGTATATTAGGTCTTTTCTGAAACGGTTTTCATTTGCCAGTTCGGATAGGGGCAGGTTAGTTGCGCAAATAAGCCGGATGTCAATATCGACTGCCTTATTGGTGCCCAGGCGTGTTACCTGCCGGTTTTGTAAAACTGTTAATAACTTGGCCTGTTGCTGAAGGGAGATATTGCCTATTTCATCTAAAAACAAAGTGCCGCCCTGGGCTTCCTCAAACCTGCCTGTCCTGTCTTCGCGGGCATCGGTATAAGCGCCCTTTTTATGACCGAACAGCTCACTTTCAAACAAAGTATCGGTCAACGCGCCAACATCAACTTTTACAAATGGTTTATCGGCCCTTAATGACCGTTCATGAATGGCCTTTGCCATTAGGTCCTTGCCCGTGCCGTTTTCGCCCAATAATAAAATATTGGCGTCGGTAGGTGCTATTTTGTTTACTTTATAAAAAATATCCTGCATCACATCCGAATCGCCAAGTATAGATGTATCCCCCGCCGCTCCTTTTACCGATGTTTTAACAGTTTTAACGCCTTCTTTTTTATCAAGCAGTTCTTTTATGGTATCAATCAGCTTTTCGTTATGCCAGGGTTTAACAATAAAATCGTTGGCGCCTTCTTTTAACGAACGTACGGCAAGGTCAATATCACCGTAAGCGGTTATCATAATAACGCACACCGCAGGTTTCCATTCTTTAATTTTACGAAGCCAGTAAAGGCCCTCGTTGCCGGTATTTATGGCGCTGTTAAAGTTCATGTCCAGCAAAACAAGGTCAACCTGGTTACGCTGCAGCAGCCAGTTTAAGTTTTCAGGATTTTTTTCTGTAATAACCTCCTGCGCCTCTGTTTTCAGCAAAAGCTTAACAGCCGTAAGTACATCCGGGTCATCATCAACAATTAAAACAATAGATTTTTTAAGTATCATTCTTTTTAGTTCAATAGTTCATTTGTTCATTAGTTAATTAGGTATTGTTCGTTAGAGATGTAAAATTGTAAATTTACACTACAAATGGTAATCAATGATCATTTAACTATGAATATCATTCTCAATGGCTGCAATTTTTATGCTAAAAGCCTAATGCCAGGTAAATATGAACAATAAATTATAATTTATGAGCTATTAACAATTTCTAATAACCTGCTAACCAATAAACAAATGAACTATTCAACAAATTAACTAATGATGCAACAAACAAATGAACGATTAAACCAATGAACTAATGAGCTATTGAACCAATGAACCATTGTATCATAACCGTACACTTGCTGTAACAGAAGCGTACGCCTTGATATTGTATTTTACGTTTAAAATGCTGAAAAACAGCTATTTAATTTGTGGCATATCTTTTTATAACCATTAATCAAATAATTACAAATTATAACAGAATAACAGTGGACAGAATAATTGAAAAAAAGACCTGGAATACCAAACGACTATTAACTATTGGCGGCATAGCAGCTATCGTTTTGCTGATCGCCGGTGCAATTTACTCTACCTCGGGAAAAAGCAAGCTCGATGTTGATACAGAACGGTTAACCATTAGCACAATAACAAAAGGGCCGTTCCAGGAGCGTATCCCTATAAATGGCGTTGTATATCCGCTTACTACCATTTACCTTGATGCAACTGACGGCGGCCGCGTTGAACAAAAATATGTTGAAGACGGCGCCATACTAAAAAAGGGGGATCCTATTATAAGATTGTCAGACCCCGACCTTGAGCTTCAATTAGCCGCCCAGCAAACCCAGGTAACCGCCCAGCAGATCCAGATGCAGATAGAGAAAAACCAGGCAGATCAAAATACGATCACCAAACTGGGAAATATGGCTGATATTGAAAATACCTATAGAGATGCTGAACGGGTTTATAAATTAGATAAGGACCTTTATTCAAAAAAAGCCATCGGTTTGCAGGAATACCAGATAGCGGTAAATACTTATCAGTACCAGCTGCAAAAAAGAAAGCTGACAAAGGAAATACTTAGCCAGGACACAGTACTTGTAAAACAATCGGAATCACAGTCAAAGGAGCAAATCGCTCAAATGAGAAATGCATTGCAAGTGATGCAGGAAAAGGTTAACGACCTTACTGTAAAGGCGCCTATTGACGGGCAATTAACCTCATTGGATGCAGAAGTTGGCCAAAGCAAAAATAAAGGGGAACACCTGGCGCAAATTGACGGCTTATCGGGCATCAAGATAAAGGCAGATGTTGAAGAACATTATATACAAAAAGTTCACCCAGGTTTGACAGCATATTACACAGATCTTGATGACAAGACTTATAAACTAATTGTGAAAAAAGCGGATGTTTCTGTAAAAACAACAGGCACATTCGAGGTAGATATGGTGTTTGTCGGGCCAACACCTCCGGGTTTAAGAAAAGGCCAGACCTTACAGATATTGCTTGCATTTAGCGATGCGGTACCTGCATTGTTATTGCCTAAGGGCGGGTTTTACCAGCAAACCGGTGGTAACTGGATATTTAAAGTGAGCAAGGACGGTAAAACCGCTTATAAAGTACCGATACAAATAAACAGGCAAAGCCCTGATTACTACGAACTGGTTAGCGGTTTGGAGCCAGGTGATAAAGTAATAACATCAAGCTATGAAACTTATGGCGACATACAAGTATTGGTGTTGAAAAAGTGAGTGGTGAATAGTGAGTAGTAAATATCTGTGAAAGAGTTATAAAAAAATTTACCAATGAACTATTGAACCAGTGAACTAATAAACGAACAATTAATTAACTTAAATAATAAAAATCAAATCCTTCCTGTAAATAAAAAGGGGAGAGGGTTTAGGAGGCAAAAATGATAAAAATTACAGATCTTGAAAAATTTTACCGTACAGAAGAGGTAGAAACCATCGCTTTAAACAAGCTATCTATCGAAGTTAAAAAAGGCGAGTTTGTTGCCATTATGGGCCCGTCGGGGTGCGGCAAATCAACCTTACTTAACATATTGGGTATGCTTGATGACCCAGATGAAGGCAGCTATGTTTTTAACGGGGTTGAAGTAGCCCATTTTAACGAGCGCAAGCGCGCCGACCTGCGTAAGCATAACATCGGTTTCGTTTTCCAGAGCTTTAACTTGATAGACGAATTAACCGTGTTTGAAAATGTGGAACTGCCTTTGATCTATACCGGCGTGCCATCTGCCGAGCGGGTAAAAAGAGTTGAAGAAGTGCTTGATAAAATGCAGATCATGCACCGCCGTAACCACTATCCTCAGCAATTATCGGGTGGCCAGCAACAGCGTGTGGCTATTTCAAGGGCTGTAGTTAATAAGCCAAAACTGATACTTGCGGATGAGCCTACCGGTAACCTGGACAGCAGCAACGGTAATGAAGTTATGGAACTTTTGACAGACCTTAACGAACAGGGAACAACCATCATCATGGTAACACACTCTGAGCATGATGCCCGTTACAGCCACCGCATCATCCGCCTGCTGGATGGGCAAACTGTAGTGGAAAACATCATGATTTAAGCCTAAAGTCGTAAGTTGATAGTCTTAAGTCATAACCCAAATAACTGACTTTCGACTTAAGACCTCGGACTTAAGACTTCCACAGAAAGTTTATATAAGTTAATAATTAAGTGCCTCCGCTAACCTCCTCCAAATTGGAGGGGTTAGCTTGAGTGTTGCCTGTATTTTGGAGTCCGGAAGTCAGAAAAGTCCGAAAGTCCGGAAGATATATTGTCCAGATAGCCAATGACTTAGTGACTCAATGACTAATGACGCAGTGACCAATGACCAAATAAGATGATAAGGAATTACATCAAAACAGCATTCCGCAGCCTCATGAAAAATAAGGGGTTTACCTTTATTAACGTGTTCGGGCTTGCCTTGGGTTTGGCTGTTTGTATGCTCATTGTGTTTTATGTAGTGGATGAGTTGAGCTATGACCATTATAACACTAAGATAGACCGGATTTACCGCGTTGGCAACGATGTAAAATTTAATGGGAACGTAATATCAACTGCCGTTGCTCCGGCACCCCTTGCAGCAACATTGCTCAATACTTTTCCCGAAGTTGAACAAGCTGTAAGGTTTATGCAAGTAGGGAGTTTTCATGTAAAAAAGGGCAACCAGGACATACAGGAGGATAATATAACTTACGCTGATCCCTCTGTTTTTGCAGTATTTACATTGCCAATGATCCAGGGAAGCCCGGCCACAGCATTGGCTGAACCAAAATCAATAGTTATTACTGAAAGTACAGCTAAAAAATATTTTAACAGCACCAATGTTGTGGGGAAGACAATGGTCTTTCAGGATGCCGATAATTACAAGATCACTGGTGTAATACACGATATACCAAAGCAATCGCATTTCAGGTTTGATTTTTTTATTTCTATGGCCACCGTTTCCGAAAGTAAAGATGTTTCATGGCTTAGCAGTAATTTTCAAACCTATATATTGTTAAAAAAGGGGGCTGATTATAAGAAAATTGAAAACAGCCTTCCGCAGCTTGTCAAAACTTATGTGGGTACGCAATTACAAAGTATTGTTCACTTAAGTTATAGTGATTTTTTGAAAAGCGGGAACTATTTAAAATTTATTATGACCCCGCTGAAAGATATACACCTGAAATCCGACCGGACCGCCGAAATGGGTAAAAACGGCAATATTTTATATATCTATATGTTTTCGGCTGTGGCTATTTTTATTTTACTGATAGCCTGTGTAAATTTCATGAACCTTTCTACCGCACGTTCATCAAACCGGGCGCGTGAGGTTGGTGTTCGCAAAGTGCTGGGTTCTCCACGTAAGTATTTGATTGCACAATTCCTGTCCGAATCAATTATGGTAACATTTGTGGCCACATTGATAGCCTTACTTGCCGCTTTGGCATTATTGCCATTATTTAACCAAATTTCGGGTAAGGATTTAATAATATCTACCCATTCATTAATATGGCTGATACCTGCCTTACTTGCACTGATTTTGGTGATCGGTTGCCTTGCGGGATCATATCCCGCATTTTATCTTTCAGCTTTTCAGCCAATTGATGTGTTGAAGGGGAAGTTGTCAGCCGGTTTTAAAGGGGGCCTGCTCCGCAGCTTTTTGGTGGTTTTCCAATTTTCCATATCCATATTTTTGATTATAGGCACGTTGGTTATTTACAACCAGCTTAAATATATCCAAAATAAAGATATTGGCTATAACCGCGACCATGTATTGATAGTTAAAAACGTTTCATTTCTGGGCCAGCAATCGAAGATATTTAAACAGGAAATAAAACAAATGCCTGGTGTGATAAATGCAACCTTAACAGGCGATACCCCAACAAGCGGCAGCAGTAACAGCGGGTCAGTTTTCAAATCGGCAACGCTTGAGGCCAGTAGCGGCTTACTGACACAACAGTGGCAGGTTGATGAGAATTATATCAACACCTTAGGTATGAAAATAATTGCCGGCCGCGATTTCTCAAACCAAATGGCAACAGATTCAACTGCGGTTATTATCAATGAGTCGGCAGCCCGGTTACTGGGATTTACAAAACCTATTGATAAACTAATATACCGCCCACAGGATGATTATGGTAAAAAGGTAAAGGTGTACCATATCATCGGGGTAGTAAAAGATTTTAATTTCAAGTCATTAAAGGATAATATTGAACCCCTTGTTTTAAAGAATGAAGTAAACAACGGTGCATTAAGCATACATATCAGTTCAAATAACATTCCTGCTTTATTATCGCACATTGAAAATAAGTGGAAGGAATTTTCGCCCAACCAGCAATTCAACTACTCATTTATGGACCAGGATTTTGATGCAACCTACCGTTCAGAGCAGCGCATGGGGACGATATCCATAACGTTTACCTCCTTTGCTATCATAATTGCCTGCCTCGGTCTGTTTGGCCTTGCCGCCTATGCAGCCGAGCAGCGTACAAAAGAAATAGGTATCCGTAAGGTTTTGGGCGCGAGTGTTTCGGTTATTGTTGCCATGTTATCAAAAGATTTTATGAAGCTGGTGCTTATCTCAATAGTAATAGCTACGCCATTTGCCTGGTGGTTTATGCAAAAATGGCTGCAATCATTTGTTTACCGCCAGGATATGCAATGGTGGGTGATAGCTGTAGCCGGTTTTGGCGCTATCCTGATCGCTTTTATAACTATTAGCTATCAATCAATAAAAGCGGCATTATCAAATCCGGTGAATAGTTTGAAGAACGAGTAAGGGGAAAGTTTGCAATTGGCAGTAGCAGTTTGCAGTTATTGAAGTTGATGAGTGACACCCAATGAACTAATGAACAAGTGAACTAATGAACTAAAAAGATGATAAAGAATTATATAAAAACCGCATTCCGCAGCCTGATGAAAAATAAGGGGTTTACCTTTATTAATGTTTTGGGGCTGGCGCTCGGGCTGGCAACCTGCCTGTTGATTGTTTTTTATGTGTTTGACGAATTAAGTTACGACAGGTACAACGTCAAAGCAGACCGGGTTTTCCGCTTAAATGACGAAATAAAATTTGGAGGGGTTCAAAATCCGTATGCCATAGCGCCACCGGCAGCTGCCGCCGCGTTGAGAGCTGATTTCCCCGAGGTTGAACAGGTAGCAAGGTTCAGGAACCGGGGGGGCAATAAAGTAAAAAAAGGCAACCAAAACATACAGGAAGACAGGATGGTTTATGCTGACAACTCCATTTTTGATGTATTTACACTTCCTGTGATCAGTGGCAGCACGGCCAATGCCTTAAAAGATCCGCATTCCGTTGTGATAACAGAAGATATTGCAAAAAAATATTTTGGCAATACAAACGTAGTAGGGCAGGTATTAACTTTTAACGATACTTCGCAGTTTAAAATAACAGCGGTAATTAAAAACATTCCTCAGCAATCGCATTTTCACTTCGATTTTTTTATGTCGATGCCGACCATTCTTGCAGAAAGCAGCGACAACTCATGGCTGAGCAATAATTTTAACACCTACATTTTGCTGAAACCCGGTGTTGACTACAGGGAGTTTGCGGCAAAACTCCCTGAATTTATGCGCAGGCACGCCGGGCCTCAAATACAAGCAGCTATTCACATGGACTTTGCGGCGTTTGAAAAAAGTGGTAACTATTTAAGGTTAACACTTATTCCGCTTAATAATATCCACCTTCAATCAGCCATGCTTGATGAGCTTGAGCCAAATGGCGATATAGCCTATGTCTATATTTTTTCGGCAATCGCCATATTTATATTACTTATAGCCTGTGTCAACTTCATGAACCTTTCTACAGCGCGGTCGGCAAACCGTGCGCGCGAGGTGGGCGTCCGTAAAGTGTTGGGATCACCGCGGAAATACCTGGTTGCCCAATTTTTAACCGAATCGATTATAGTAACCCTGGTAGGGGCCATCATTGCCGTATTTACCGCCTGGGCATTTTTGCCGCTTTTTAACCAGTTATCGGGTAAAGAATTGGTAGTAACTGCTCAAATATTAGGCTGGCTGATACCTGCATTGTTTATCATAATTATTGTGATAGGCTGCCTCGCAGGTTCATACCCTGCTTTATTTCTTTCTGGCTTTCAACCGATAGACGTACTCAAAGGGAAACTGGCCGCAGGTTTTAAAGGCGGAACGCTTCGAAGTTTCCTGGTCGTATTTCAGTTTGCTATTTCCATTTTTTTAATTATAGGCACCCTGGTTATTTATAATCAACTAAAATATATCCAAAATAAAGATCTCGGCTACAACCGTGACCATATACTGATAGTGAAAAATGTATGGACGCTTGGCAAGGGCGCAAATGCTTTTAAACAAGGAGTAAAACAACTCGCAGGCGTTCAAAATGCCACGCTTAGTAATTCCCTGCCTACTGATAATGGCGGTGATAATACCACCTCATTTTTTAAAAACCAAGTAATCGATCAGAAGGGAGCGGTATTATCCCATCAGTGGTATGTTGATGAGGATTATATCCCCACGCTGGGTATCAAAATTATTGCCGGCAGGAATTTTTCGAAGGATATGGCCACAGATTCGTCCGCGGTAATTATTAATGAGGCCTATGCAAAATTGCTGGGCTATCAAAACCCGGTCGATCAGTTTGTTTACACGCCGGCAAATGCCCAACTCACACAAGTGACGAGGCTTCATATCATCGGCGTAATGAAGGATTTTAATTTTAAGTCGTTAAGAGATAATGTACCGCCCTTACTGTTTAACCTTACGCCTAATATGGGCGTATTGAGCATTCGCATTAAAACAGCAGATATTCCAGCCTTACTGGCACAGGTTAAAGGTAAATGGAAAGATGTATCGCCCAACCAGCAGTTCAACTATTCGTTTATGGACCAGGAATTTGATGCGCTCTACCGTTCTGAACAGCGCATGGGGGCTATTTCCATCGCCTTCACTTCATTAGCTATTATCATAGCTTGCTTAGGTTTATTTGGGTTGGCTGCATACGCAGCAGAACAGCGCACAAAAGAAATAGGCATCCGCAAAGTTTTAGGGGCCAATGTGTCAACTATTGTTAGCATGCTTTCAAGAGATTTTATAAAGCTGGTGCTTATCTCCATAATAATTGCAACACCATTAGCCTGGTGGGCAATGCAAAAATGGCTACAGTCCTTTGCTTACCGTGAAAACATACAATGGTGGGTTATTGCTGTGGCCGGCTTTGGCGCAATACTAATTGCATTTATTACTATAAGTTTTCAATCCATTAAAGCAGCACTATTAAATCCTGTAAATAGTTTGAGGAGCGAGTAAAGAAGTGGGCAGTTTGCAGTAGCAGTTGGCAGTTTAAAAATAGAAAATATATTAAATGACACTAATGAACCAGTGAACTAATAAACCAATTCGCCATGCTTAAAAACTATATAAAAATTGCATTTCGCAGCTTAAAAAAGGATAAGCAGTTTACTTTGCTGAATGTGCTGGGGCTTTCGGCAGGCATATCCTGTACATTGCTGATCTATTTGTGGGTACATGATGAGCTTAGTTACGATAAGTTTTTTGCGAACAACGATCGCATTTACCAGGTGATGGAACATCGTAAAAACAGCGGCAGTCAGGGGCTTACCGATGAGTCGTCGGGTATGGTAAGTTACGCCTTAAAAGTGCAAAGCAACATGGTGCAGTATGCCGCATCGGTAGCCCCGCCGGATTGGTTCCCGAAGGCTACGCTGACCGTTGGCGATAAAAATATCAAAGCATCGGGTATGTATGCAGGCAATGATTATTTCAATATCTTTTCGTTCAAACTGTTGTCGGGCGACAGGAATACGGTACTCGGCGTTAAAAGCTCGATCGTAATTAGTGCCGACCTTGCAAAACGTCTGTTTAATACGACCGATAACGTAATAGGCAAGGGGATTAAGATACAGCAGGATAAAATTTCCTTTGTTTCGGGAGTCTTTGAATTGCCTGCAAATTCTTCCCAACAGTTTGATTATGTACAGTCGTTTGATCACCTTGCCGAAGATATTCCGGGCCAAAGCTGGGTTAAAACCTGGGGCAACGGCGGCCCGCATAACTTTGTAATGTTAAAGCCAGGCGTTGATGTTGACAGCTTTAACAAAAGCATCGCCAATTTAATTACTAAAAACACCTCCGATACCACCCGCACGGCCTTTGCCATGCTTTTTTCGGACAATTACCTGCAAAATACGTTCAACCATGGCTCAAGGGTGGGCGGCAGGGCCGAATATGTACGGCTGTTTTCCCTCGTGGCTGTGTTCATACTGCTTATTGCTTGTATCAATTTCATGAACCTGTCAACGGCAAAAGCCTCGGGGCGTATGAAAGAAGTGGGGGTTAAAAAAGTACTCGGGGCCGAGCGCCGCCAGTTAATTATCCAGTTTCTTTCAGAGTCAACATTAATGTCCATCTTTACTACCCTCATCGCTGTGGGGATTGCCTGGCTTTTATTACCGCAGTTTAACCAACTAACCGGTAAGTATATTCACCTGCATTTCGATATGCCATTGCTCTTAACCTTAATCGGCATTGCCCTGTTTACCGGTTTGGCATCCGGAAGTTACCCCGCCTTATATCTTTCAAAATTCAAGCCCTTAGCCATATTAAAGGGAAAATTCATCGCATCCTTTTCGGATGTTATCGCCCGCAAGGGGCTTGTGGTTTTTCAGTTTACCATTTCAGTGGTGCTCATTGTGGCCGTGCTGGTGGTTTACAGGCAAATTCAATTTATCCAGTCTACCAAGCCCGGTTATAATAAAGACAATATCATAAGGTTTGGATCAGAAGGAAACCTCGTGGGCAAAGAAGATCAGTTTATAGCGGCGCTCAAAAACATCCCCGGTGTGGTAAATGCAAGTTATACTACCCATAACCTGGTAGGCCGCAACTTTGGCACCGCCGGTGTTAGCTGGGATGGGAATAACCAGCAAAACACCTATTTTGAAGGTTTTGGCGGCGGCTTCAACTTCATCGAAACGTTGGATATGCAAATGGTTGCCGGCCGGTCATTCATCAAAAACTTTGGCGACGAAACCAGTAAGGCCATCTTCAATGAAACCGCCATTAAAGCAATGGGCCTTAAAAATCCCATCGGCAAAACGGTAAAAATAATGGGAGGAACCTATCAGGTTATCGGCATTGTTAAAGATTTTCATTTCGAGTCGCTGCATGAAGCAGTGAAGCCTGTATTTATACTACTGGCGCAGGGTGTAAGCCCATGGTACAAAATGATCGTAAGGATAAAGCCCGGCGATCAAAAAGAAACCATTGCACAAATACAACGTTTGTACGAAACCTATAATGCCGGCTTCCCTTTCACGTACGATTTTTTGGATGAGGCTTACCAAAAGCAATATGAAACCGAGACAAGGATATCCACATTGTCTGAATACTTTTCGGTGCTGGCCATCCTTATTTCATGCCTCGGGTTATTTGGCTTGGTTGCATTTACCGCGCAAAAAAGACAAAAGGAAATCGGTATCCGCAAGGTAGTTGGTGCATCCGTCAACAGCATAACTTTCATGCTGACCAAAGATTTTTTGAAGCTGGTATTCATCGCTGTTTTGATCGCTTTCCCCCTGTCGTGGTATTTAATGAACCAATGGCTGCACGGTTTTGCATACCGCATTAATATTGGCCCAATTGTTTTCCTGGTCGCAATAGCATCGGTAGTTTTAATAACAATACTAACAGTAAGCTTCCAGGCAATTAAAGCAGCGCTGGTTAACCCTGTGAAGAGCCTTAGAAGCGAGTAGGGGCAGTTGGCAGTAGCAGTTTGCAGTTTAAAAGAAATAAACAGGTGCAAATAACTCGCAAATACCAATGAACCAATGAGCGAGTGAACAAATGAACCAATAAACTAACGCGATGATAAAAAACCATTTTAAAATAGCCCTGCGCAATTTAAAACGAAATAAAGGCTCTACAGCCCTAAACTTATTTGGATTGTCAATAGGGATTGCAAGCTGTTTAATATTATTTCAATATGTTTAGTATGAAAAAAGTTACGATGTATTTCACAGTCAGGCGGACCAGATTGTAAGGCTGCGCATGGATTTTCACGCACAGGGACGATTAACCATGCAATCAGCAACTGTGTTTCCTGGTATTGCCCCGCTGATGAAAAAAGATTTTCCTGAAGTGAAAGACTATTGCAGACTGGTAGATGCAAGGGTCGCATGGTCGGATTTAGGCCCCACACAATTTAACCTCGTTTTTTCAAACGACCAGCTAAATATAAAAGCAAGGGAAAACAAAGGGTTCTATGCAGATCCCTCCTTTCTGAAGATGTTTACGGTTCCTTTTGTTACCGGAGACGCCAAAACAGCTTTGGATGCCCCCAATAAGATGGTGGTGTCGGAGGCGATGTCAAAAAAATATTTTGGAAATGCGGACCCCACTGGCAAAGTTGTGACCATACGAGAAGGGGGCCAGGCTTATCACTATCTGATAACCGGTATGTTTAAAGACTATCCGAAAAACTCGCACCTTGCATTCGACTATCTTATTTCCTATAAGACATTTATTAACCTGATCCATTTTTTGGGTAAAGGGAAAGGTCAGAATCCTGATTTAAGCATGGGCTGGTACGACTTTTACGACTACTTGCTGCTACGCCCCGGAACAGACTGGAAACAGTTGGAAGCAAAACTCCCGGATTTCTGTTTGAGGCATAATTTAACATCAATCGCTCAACTGAAAAAAAACAACCGGACTGACCTCTATCTTATGCCGATGAAAAACATTCATCTGTATTCGCATTACAATGAAGAGGCTTCAGTTAATGGCGATGGGAAATCGGTTTCGTTCCTGTTGCTCGTGGCATTCTTTATTATCGCGATTGCCTGGGTAAATTATACAAATATGGCGACTGCCCGCTCACTGGAACGCGCCCGTGAAGTGGGTGTGCGTAAACTTCTCGGAGCGATCCGTACCGACCTGATCCGTCAATTCCTGGTCGAGAGTTTTGTGTTAAACTTTGCTGCGCTGTCTATCGCAATAGTTATGGCATTCCTGCTGGCGCCATTCTATAATCCGTTAATTGGTAAAGAGATAGGTTTTGGTTTCCATTTGCCGCTGAGCTACGGGCTTGGATTTGCCTGCTTGTTTTTGGCGGGAACTTTCCTGTCAGGTATATATCCTGCCTTTGTACTTTCCGGTTACAATCCCGCAATTGTTTTAAAGGGGGCATTTAAGAACAGCAGCAAAGGGCAATTTTTACGAAAGGGGTTAATAATCGGCCAGTTTGCAACTTCCATTGTGCTGATTGTAGGGACGATTGTAGTTTTCCAGCAAGTTAGTTTTATGAGAAACCAGAAATTGGGCGCCAATATCAATCAAACACTGGTACTGAATGGGCCCGTATCTGTTCCTGATACGGTTTATCGTGATTCCTATCAGTCGTTTAAGGATGCCCTGTTGCAAATCGGCGGTGTAAAAAATATGACCGCCTCATCCAGCGTGATGGGTAAGGAAATCTATTATACCAATGATGTAGGCCTGGTCCCTAACCCAACCCGCCAGTTCTACACTTTTTATTTTCAGTATATGGACTACGATTTCGTTCCTGCTTATAACATTAAGATGCTGGCGGGCCGGAATTTTTCAAAGGAATTTAGTACTGATAAGAAAACAATATTGCTGAACGAAGCGGCCGCTAAATTATTCGGTTTTAAAAACCCGGCAGCGGCGCTGAACGAATCGGTTGGTTATTATGGCGATGCGTTAAAGATCATTGGTGTGGTAGCAGACTTCCACCAGCTTGGTTTAAATACAGCCCTTAACCCGATCATCTTTATGTTGGAGCCTGGTGCACATAACTTCTATTCGATAAAGGTCAATTCTTCCAATATTCAGCAGACAGTTTCTGCGGTTCAAAAAGTTTGGGATGACCACTTCCCTTCAGATCCTTTCGACTATTTCTTCCTGGACGAGTCTTTTGACCGCCAATATAAAGCGGATGTTCAGTTTGGAAATATTTTCGGCATTTTTTCATTCCTGGCCATTTCAATTGCCTGTTTTGGCATACTAAGTCTGTCGGCCTACAACATCATCCAGCGGACAAAAGAGATCGGTATCCGAAAAGTGCTCGGGGCCAGTGTAAACGGTATATTCACTTTGCTATACAGGGAGTTTGTAGTGTTAATCCTTACCGGAATTTTAATTGCCGTTCCGGTTGCGTGGTATGTGATGAACTTATGGCTGCAGGATTTCGCTTATCGTGTCCCGATTCATTGGTGGGTTTTTGCGGTCGCTGGAATAACTACGATGATGACTGCTTTATTAACCGTCAGCTACCAGGCAATAAAAGCGGCATCGGCAAACCCTGTGAAAAGCCTTAGAAGTGAGTAGATGGTCATTAGGTCATTGGGTCATTAAGTCATTATGAATAGTATATAACATCAATGACCCTGCAAAGCGACCAAATAACATAATGACTCAATGACACGAAGTAAATGACTAATGACTAAATAAAATGATACGGAACTACATAAAAATCGCATTCAGGAACCTATGGCGGCACATTGGTTTCTCATTGATAAATATTATCGGGCTGGCTATAGGCATGACGGCTTTTTTGCTGATCTTAATGTACGTACGCTTTGAATTAAGCTATGATAACTTCCATGCTAAAGCCGACCAGGTTTACCGGCTAAACGTTGATGTAAAATCGGCAAATGATGTGATAAAGGAGGCGTGGTCATCGGCGCCAATGGGCCCGGCGCTTAAAGCCGATTTTCCTGAAATACTGGAGTCGACAAGACTGTTCCCCTACAGTACTGTCGTTAAAGCCAACAACCAGGTGTTCCAGGAAAACAGGATGTTTTTTGCCGAACCATCTTTTTTTGATGTTTTTAGCCTTCCACTGCTAAAGGGTGACCCTAAAACATCGTTAAAAAACCCTTATAGTGTAATTCTGACTGAAACTACTGCCAAAAAGTATTTCGGTGCTGCTGACCCCATGGGTAAAACCTTGCTGCTGCGTAATAAGGAACTGGTCGTGGTGACCGGCATTGCAAAAGATGTTCCAGAGAATTCTCAATTTAAGTTTGATATACTTTATTCCGCCCCAACGCTTGAAAAATTGGACCCCGGCGTTTTCGACCGATGGGGTGATTTTGGATCGTATACTTTTTTATTGCTTGCCAAAGGGACACCCCGCAGCCTTTTGGAATCAAAGTTTCCGGCATTTTTAAAAAAGCATATCAGTGAAGACGACCGAAAAAATGGAAAGAATTATGCCCTGTTTCTGAAACCCTTAAAAGATATTTACATGGATCCCCGCGATGGGCTGGAGCAGGGCAGCATGAGCAATATTTACATTTTTTCCATTGTCGCTTTATTTATCCTGCTTATTGCAGCCATTAATTTTATTAATTTAACTACTGCCAGGGCTACTGAACGGGCAAAAGAGGTAGGCGTACGCAAAGTGATCGGCGCGGCCCGCGGCCAGTTAACCATACAGTTTTTAGGCGAGTCGGTGTTAATTTGCCTGGTATCATTTGTTTTTGCTGTATTGCTGGTTTCATTGCTATTGCCATTGTTCAATCAATTGGCCGGAAAGACAATCGGCGGGGATATCTTTGAGCAAGGCTATGTATTTATTCTCTTGCTGATTTCCTTATTAATCGGCCTGGCCGCCGGGGCTTACCCGGCATTGGCTTTGTCCGGCTTTAAACCTGTAGTGATATTAAAAGGCAGGTTTAGCTCATCATCAAAAGGGACATTGCTGCGCAAAGGATTGGTTGTTTTCCAGTTCACCATCTCCATTATACTAATTGTCGGTACCATGGTCGTCTATAACCAGCTAAATTTTATGCGCAACCAGCCGCTGGGTTTTGACAAAAATCAAATGCTGACGCTTGATTTTGGCAATGATGATGGCGTAATAAAGAGTTATGAGACGATAAAAAATGAGTTCAAGTCAATCCCCAACGTTTTGGCTGTCTCTATATCACATGGTTTGCCCGGCGTGGGTAGCGCCAATGCGCACTCTACATTTGAAAACAGGCAGGGGGCCATGCAGCCCATGAATATAAATATGTACGATGTTGATTACGATTTTATCCCGGTGTACGGGATGAAAATAATTGCTGGGCGTACATTTTCAACCGCTTTTCCATCCGATTCAACAAAGTCGGTAGTGATAAACGAAGCCACCGTTAAAAGCCTTGGCTATACCTCACCAAACCAGGCTATCGGCAAAAAGTTTGAGCAATGGGGCCGCGATGGCCAAATCATAGGCGTTGTGAAAGATTTTCATTACCGGTCGTTACAGGAAAATGTTGAGCCATTAAATATGCGGGTAAACCCATCGAACGCCAGGATACTAACTTTAAAAATCGCGTCACAAAACATCCCGGCTACCATTGCCGCAGTTGAAAATAAGTGGAAGGTACTTATCCCGCAGCGCCCCTTCAACTACACCTTTGTCGACGAAAACTTCAATAAACAATATGCAACCGAAGAACGGTTCGGCCAATTATTTATGTATTTCGCCGTACTGGCCATATTTATCTCCTGCCTCGGGTTGCTTGGCCTTGCATCCTACAGCACCCTGCAGCGCACGCGTGAGATTGGGATCAGGAAGGTATTAGGCGCCAGTATCCCCGGAATTGTAAATATGCTTTCGAAGGAGTTTGTGCTATTGGTAATAATTGCGGCTTTAATTGCATTTCCACTGTCGTGGTACGGCATGAACTCCTGGCTGAAGGATTATGCCTACAAGATAAATATAAGCTGGACGGTATTTGCAATAGCGGGGGTTCTTGCATTTATGATAGCTATAATAACGGTAAGCTTCCAGGCCATAAAAGCATCACTGGCAAACCCGGTGAAAAGCCTTAGAAGTGAATAAGAAGCGTCATTAGTCATTGGGTCATTAGTCATTGTACGCGGGCTTCAATGAAATAATGACACAATGACGCGAAGCAAATGACTAATGTGTATCATAAGCGCACATATAAGAGTACGCATACGAACACTTTAGTTTATAATATCGACATATAATATTGATAATCAATTAATTAACTGTTTGGTATGGCTTTTTCATTAAGATAATAAATTATTCAATATGATCCGCAATTATATAAAAACCGCTTTCCGTAGCCTTTTAAAAAACAAGGGCTTTACGGTATTAAATGTGCTGGGGCTTTCTTTGGGCCTTGCAAGTTGCCTGCTTATTATATTTTATGTAGTGGACGAGTTAAGCTACGACCATTACAATACCAAAGCCGACAGGATATACCGTGTAAACGAAGACCTGAAACTTGGTGAAAACAATGTACTTTATGCAGTGGCCATGCCGCCCCTGGCACAAGCTTTAAAAAATGATTTTCCGTATGTGGAAAATACGGTTCGAATAAAAAATGCGGGCTCAAGACATGTTAAAAAAGGGAATGTGAATATCCTTGAAAATAACATGGCTTTTGCCGATCCTTCGCTGTTTGATATTTTTACTTTACCTATGATTGATGGCAGCCCAGCTACAGCTTTAGCAGAACCGAACAGCGTTGTAATTACCGAAACCATGGCAAAAAAATACCTCAACGGTACCAATGCCGTAGGTAAAATATTAATTTTTGATGATAACAATTCTTATAAAGTAACAGGTGTAATTCGTGATATACCGAGGCAATCGCATTTTAATTTCGATTTTTTTATATCGATGTCCACATTTCCTGATAGCCGGTCGACAGAGTGGTTAAGAAGTGATTACAATACTTACGTTTTATTTAAGGATGCCGCAGACCATAAAAAGCTTGAAGCCGCCCTGCCTGGTTTTTTAAGTAAATACAGCGGATCGCAAATGCAATCGGAATTAAAGATGAGTGTAGCTGAATTTGAAAAAGGCGGCAGTTTTTTCAGGTTAGATTTAACCCCATTGACCGATATCCACCTCAAATCAAACCGTACCGGCGAATTGGGGCCTAATAGTACCGTAGAGTATGTTTATATTTTTTCGGCGATTGCCCTATTCATATTAATAATAGCCTGTGTTAATTTCATGAACCTTTCTACTGCCCGTTCATCAAACCGTGCAAGGGAGGT
>Ga0206864_1050_pt1 | contig 42608 bp, 30 predicted proteins | sample Alteio_BWOrgCont_42_FD_152632 | JGI IMG/M metagenome (GOLD analysis project Ga0206864, IMG submission 152632) | Enriched cells from forest soil in Barre Woods Harvard Forest LTER site, Petersham, Massachusetts, United States -... | ecosystem: Environmental > Terrestrial > Soil > Temperate forest >...
TGTATTTTTTGGTCATCGCACTATGCCTGGCCCTGGGGGTTGTGCTCCTGCCGCTGATCATGAGCCAGATTATCGAACTGGCGCATGCCATGCCGGATTTTATCCGACGCGTCTTCCATCATACGCGAAACATCCTCAGCCAGTATCCCGATGTTTATCAGGCGGTGAAAGATTACCTCAATGAAAAGAGCTGGGCCAACCAATCAGCCAACGCCTCCCAGCACATTTTCGACTTGTTGAAGTCCGCACCTTCGACGATGCGTAAAATTTTTGAGTTGTCCGCCGCCGTCGCCGTCATCCCGATTTACCTGTTCTTCCTGCTGGAGACCAACCGCGATTTGACCCGCGATTTCCGCGCCCAACTCAGCTTTCTGCCGGCCCCGCTGCGTGACGACGTGGTGTTCCTGACCAACGAATTCGCCAACATCATGGTGTCGTTCTTCCACGGCAAACTGCTGATTGGGCTGATCATGGGGGTGATGAAGGCCATCGGATTCATGTTCATCGGCATCCAGGGCGGCTTTGTACTCGGAATGTTTTTTGGCCTGGTCAACATTGTGCCTTATCTCGGCAGCATCCTCGGCCTGGCCCTCGTGCTGCCCATCGCGTATTTCCAGCCAAACGGCGGCCTGCCATTGGCGCTGGAGGCTGCGGGAGTTTTCGCCGTGGTGCAATTGCTGGAAGCTTATTATCTCACGCCGAAAATCATGGGCCACCATACCGGCCTGCATCCGCTGGTCATTCTGCTGTCCATCTTTTTCTGGGGCGAGGCCTTGCACGGCATTCTCGGCATGATCCTGGCCGTGCCACTGACGGCCTTTCTCGTAGTCGCCTGGCGATTGCTTAAAACAAAATACCTGCCCCGCCACAGTGGCCAGACGCAGCCGGCCTGGCGTAGCAGTTAAATCGTCATCGCAACCATCGTTTACGGCAGCTTGGACTGGACGAGCTTGCTGACCACGCTGAAGTCAAGGAGCGCGGCTTCGGGACGCTGCTTGAGCGCTCCAATGACTTTGCCCATCTCCTTCTTGGATTGCGCGCCGGTGGCGGCAATCGCCTCGTTGACCAGCGCCTCTACCTTGGCCAGGTCGAGCCCCTTTGGCAGATATTTTTCCAAAAGAGCGATTTCTGTGGTGTTCGCTGCCACGAGATCAGCTCGGCCGCCTTTTTCAAACTCCGCGCGGGCATCGGCGAGGGCTTTTACAGATTTCCGCAGCACCGTAACGACCATGGAATCGTCAATCGGCTTGTTGGCGTCCATCGCCGCCCGCTGGATGGCAGCATCGGCCGTGCGCAGACTCAATGTCGTCGTGGCGTCACGAGCCTTCATGGCTGTGACAATATCCGCGCGGAGGGCTTCGTAGAGGGTCGGCATGGGGAAGGGATTGAATTTTATTTAAGTATTTTATTATCAATGACTTGATTAGAAGCCTAAGCGCGCCAGATTTCACTCGGCCCAGCCCAATGTCGAACTGTCATTGGGGGGAAGTTATGATGATAAAAAAATTCAACTCGTTGGAACTTTTAGCTCGAACGTGTGTTTAATTTCATATCAGGGCGCAAGCCCTGACCAAGGAATACGGCATAGTAGCATAGCAACCAAGCAGCTAGGCAGTGACCCTTGAGCAAGGCCTGCCGTTTACAAGGCCGGTCGCCGGGGATAACCCGGGACCGGCCTCTTGTATGTCAAAATTCCGCGTCCGGGGCAAGCCTGCGTTCCCCATTTAATCCGTTTCGGCCGTGGCCTCTGCCGAGTCGACGTCGTCTTCCAGCACACTGCCGGCCTCCGCGGGCAGCGTGTCTTGAAACTCCAGAATATCGGCCGGCTGGCATTCTAAAAACTTGCAGATGGCCTCCAGCGTGGAAAACCGGATGGCGCGCGCCTTGCCCGTTTTAAGGATCGAGAGGTTTTGCGCGGAAATGCCGACGGCTTCCGACAAGTCCTTCAGCCGGCGCTTGCGCCGCGCCAGCATGATGTCGAGATTGACGACGATGGGCATGTTAAACGGTCAAGCCGCTGACGAATCTGAAAACTCCCAATACAATAATGACGTTCAATCTCAGGTCATGATGGATGGGTTGGGGAGTAGGAAAGGGAACTGGAAATGCATAAATCGAAATTTGCAACACCAACTCGGCCACCCAAGAGACAATATACCACTTGCCAACCGCCAAAAGCCGATTCGCGGCTTCCGCATCGAAAAGAAAACCTTCGGTCAGACGGCCAAAAAAATAAGTGAGGTTTTTAAAAAAGAAAACTTCCGCTATGAGATAAGGTATGTACAACCCCGCTTTCCAGAGCATTGAGACAGCAACAGGATGCTGGGCCAGTTTACCGAAGAGATAGAGAGCGCCCATTCCCAGCACAGATATGCTGACACAGCCCAAGCCAACCAAACATAGCCAAGTCTGCGCACGATAAACAAACCAGATGCACCTGCTGTATTTTTGAATTCTCGTTTTGTAATCGCTCTTGCTTTGCATTGTATATTTAATGTTTATCATTAAATATATATCGAATTAAAATAAATTCAAGTAGGTTTGATTTCGAGGAGAGCAAGTTCTTAACCAGCAATGACTAATCGCTGATTTTTGTTTTCCAAAACCAGCCAATTTCAACTTTTTTCGGCGAGTGCAGCGCCCGTTGCGACCCAGGACTCATATTTTGCGCGGAACTCGACACTCCACCCTGTCGGCTCATTGGTCTGTAGGCTCAGCTTGCACACGGTTCGCTCACCACGCGCATGCAAAATCGCGCCGTCTTCGCTGCGAAATTCAAAACCGACCGTCAGCCCTGCCTCGCGGAGCTTTATACCCCGCAGTGTGACAAGAAACGGCGCCACGCCGCGCAGGGGCACCAGGTAATCAATCTCCATGCGCTTCACGACCACATACACGTCCGGGTACTTTTCGGGGGAAAACTCCTTGGCACCCATCAATTCATCAAACAAGGCCTGTTGCGCGCGTTCCACGAATTGAAGGTAACGCGAATGGTGCAGCACCCATAACGCGTCGATTTCGTAAAAATGCGCGCGCGTCCGGTAAACGAACAACCCCGGCGGAGGAGAGTTATAATCGGGGGCGGACATGAGAAAAGGGACTCACGATGCCCAAATTTCCTGCCTGAGGCAAACCCATTAGGTGGCGTGGAATTTCATTTCGCGTCGCCTTAAACGGCGCTAAAGTTTCCCCATTGAGCTGCTCATGCCTCCCGATCGCCACCTCCTTGTTGATGCCTTCAATGTCATCCACGCCTGGCCCAACTTGCGGGCGGTACTGGTGACGCATGGCCCGGACGCCGCCCGCACCCAACTGGCCGACACGTTGCGGCCTATCCACGACGCCGAAGGCTGGCGTGTAACCCTGGTTTTTGACGGCTCCGGTGACGAAATCCGCGTCGAGCGGCCGGGCCAGGAAACGACATTCTCCTACATCTTTGGTCCGAAGGGCTTGAGCGCCGACGCGGTCATCGAACAACTCGTCGTCAATGCCACGCTGCCCGCCGCGGAAGACCGCCGCCCGCGCAAGAAAAAAGGCCCGGCCCAGGAAATCGTCGTCGCCACCCGCGACAATCTGCTCAGCGCCGCCGCGTCCGCCGCCGGCGCGCGCTTGATGACGCCGGAGTTTTTGCGCGATTGGGCCGATAACGCCGCCGCCCGGCAAACCCGCGACGTGGTTATGCGCCAGCGAAAAGCGGCCGGCCAATGGCAGGCGGAAATTTCTCCGTGGGAAAAACTACCGAAGCCGCCGAAAAGCTGAACCCGGAAGATGCGTTGCTACCGCAAAAACGCCTCATGCAAGCCGCCGTCCACGGCGAGCACCTGGCCGGTCGTTTTGCTCAAGCGGTCGCTGATAAGCAGAAAGTATCCTTCGGCCTGGTCGGCGGGTGTGATGGGCGTTTTTGTCAGCGTGCGGTCGGCGTAAAACTGCGCGAGTTTTTTCACCAGCGAGTCGGTGGTCTCGCCCTCGGAAAACGGGATGCTGTATTTTGCCAGCGAGCCAATGACGCGTTCGCGCGGAAACATCGCGCTGCCCTGCACCACCGTGGCCGGGGCGACGGCGTTGACCCGCACCAGTGGCGCCAGCTCAATGGCCAGTTCGCCGACGAGGTGGTTCGCCGCAGCCTTCGAAGCGTCATAGGCAATGGAGCCTTTTTTCGACACGGCGGCATTGGCGCTTGTCGTCAGCACGAGGCTGCCGCGCAGTCCCTGCTCACGCCAGGTTTTCGCGGCCTCGTCGCCCACGAGATAACTGCCAGTGACGTTGATGGCAAAAGTCAGCGCCCATTTGTCGTCAGGGATGTGACCGGTGGTGTCGCTCGGAACAAAAATGCCGGCGGTGACGCAAATCGAGTCGAACCCGCCATAAGCTATGGCCACGTCATCGAGCATCCGGCGGATGCTCTCGCGTTTGGTGATATCCACGCCCAGCCCGAGCGCCGGGCCACAATTGGAGAGGCCCGTGCCCGCGACACCGATGCCCGTGCCGAGGCGATCGGTAATTTCCTTGGCCGTGGCCTGCGCAGCGGGTTCATTCAAGTCCGCGCACACGACATGCGCGCCTTCATTGACCAGCCGGTGCGCCGTCTCCTTGCCAATGCCCGAGCCGGCCCCAATGACGATGGCGATGCGCCGCGCGAGTTCCTTTTCCGGCGGCATGCGCTTGAGCTTTGCCTCTTCCAGCAGCCAGTATTCGATGTCGAAGGCTTCCTGCTGGGGCAAAGAAACATAGCGATCAATCGCCTCGGCGCCGCGCATGACTTCGACGGCGCAATTGTAAAACTCGGCGGTGACGCGCGACTCGCTCTTGTCCTTGCCCCACGCGACCATGCCCAGGCCGGGGATGAGCACGACCGTGGGGTTGGGGTCGCGCATGGCCGGCGAATTCGCCCGTTTGCACTTCTGGTAATAGGCGGCGTAGTCGGCGCGATATTGAACCAATCCGTCAGCCAATTTCTTTTTCAACGCGGCGGCGTCCTCGCTCTGCGGATTCCAGTCGACATACAGCGGTTTGATTTTCGTGCGTAAAAAATGGTCGGGGCAGGATGTGCCCAGCCCGGCGAGGCGCGGGGCGTCGTGGCTGTTGACGAAGCGGAGGATTTTTTCGTCATCCTGCACGGTGCCGATGAAACGCTGGTGCGAGGAAACCTGGCCGCGCAGCCACGGCAGGATGGCGGTGAGAACCACGCGGCGTTTCTCCGGCGGCAAGGCTTGGTATTTTGCGCCGCCAAAAGCCGCGGCGTCGCCGCCTTTTTTGGCGTATTTTCCCTCGATAAACACCGCGGCCTGTTCGATAAAATCCAGCGTGTGCGTGTAACATTCGCGGTCGTCGTCCGCCCAGGAGATAAAGCCGTGCTGGCCCATCATGATGGCGCGGACGCTCGGCTGCCGGTGCGCAATCTCCTGCATCGCCAGGCCGAGTTCGAAACCGGGCCGCATCCAGGGCACATAGGCCATTTTACCGCCAAAAATTTCCTGCGTGAGTTTTTCACTGTTGGCCGAGGCGGCGATGGCAATAATGGCGTTCGGGTGCATGTGGTCGACATGCGTGCCGGACAAAAAGGCGTGCAAGGGAGTGTCAATCGAGGAAGCGCGCGGGTTGAGGTTAAATGTGCAATGGGCATACAGCCCGACCATGTCGTCCTCGGCGGAGGATTTGACGCCCTTGTCCTTGCGCGCGGCGTAGACCTGTTGCAGCGCGAACAGTTTATCCAGATACAGCGAAGAAAAGAATGCGCGCGTGCTCGTGCGCAAATCGCCGCCCGAGCCCTTGACCCACAAAATTTTCCCGGCGTGGTTGGTCAACGGGTCGGGCTCCGCGATTTTCGACGAAGTGTTGCCGCCGCCCGTGTTGGTGATGCGCTGGTCGCTGCCCAGTAAATTCGAGCGATAGACGAGCCGGCCAACCGGGTCGAGCGCGGCGGCTTTCGCGTCATCCCAGAGGTAATTGACGTGCAGGTAGGATTTCATGGAGTCAGCAAATTGTGTTTGGGGTCAAAAAGCGAAGCAAGGAACAAAGCGGGCGGGGAACTTAGGCGGTTACTCCAACGTATGCCGGGTGACTTCCGGCTGGCAGAAAAACCTCGCCGGCACCCGGCAGGCGCCCGCGCCGACGCTGGTGTAGCCGGACATGCCTTGAAATTCCCACGGCCCGCGCAGAGTCCACCGGGGCGCGCGGGCGTTATTCAACAAGGCGAAACCGCCGGGAAGGCATATTTGCCCGCCATGTGTATGCCCACAGAGAAAACCGGCAAACCCGGCCGAAGCGGCATCGGCGTAAATCGAAGGCGTGTGCGAAAGCAGCACCGCGCAAGCACCCGCCGGAACCGCGGAGCGCGCGCGGGCGACGTCGGCGGTGCCATAAGTATGGTCGTCGTCCACGCCGGCCAACCATAATTCCGCGCCGCCACGTCTCCACGGCAATGCTTCGTTCAAAAGCACCCGCCAACCGAGTGCTTCGAGGCCCGGTACCATTTCCAGTGGGTCATGGTTGCCTAACACCGCGAATGCGGGCACTCCAGGGCGCAAGGCCCGCGCGACTTCGCCACACAACGCCAGCGCCGTGGCCCATTCATGGCGGGTGTGGGCGCGATAATCGCCGGTCAGCACAATGGCATCATATTCCCAGCCGGTGATGGCGCGAATAACCGCCGGCACCGTGCCAGGGTCCATATCGGCGTGCAAATCGCTCAAATGCAGCAGGTGCGCACCCCGAAACGCCGCCGGCAGGCCGCGCAGCCGCAAAATATTTTCCCGGCGGCAGACGTCCCGCATATTGCGCCGGCCCCACCCGGCCAGCCCGGTGGCGTGCAAGATGCCGGCGAGGACGCGCATCTTCTGCACCATCCGCTGAACGTTGATGGGGCCGGCCTCATCGGATTCCGGGTCGGTTTCCAACTGATGCTGCACCTGCAACCGGCGTTCAAACGCCGGCTGGCCCAGCCGGGCGGCGAGCGCGGCGAGTTCGGCCGGGGAAATTTCCGGCGAGGGTTGGTCGGCCATGTTTGGCGTCAAGGCAGGCCCAAAGTGCCAGTCTGCCATGATTTTGCCAAGGCAAACCGCGCATTTTCCCCTTGCGGTGGGATTCAATTTTGCCGCTAATTTTTGCCACCATGTGGTTACTGGTTCTCGCCCTGCTCACCCAAGCTCCCGCACCGTCGGCTGGGCCGGCCACATCTGCGCCTGCGGCCACGGCGACCGCCCCGACTACTTCGTCTTCGCCCGCCGCCGCAACCGTCGTTGCTTCACCGCCAACCGGGACCGTGCGGGAAGCCGTCGTCGAGGTCAAAGGCTGGTATGAACGGTTCATGGATTATCTGCCGCGTCTGTATGAGAAGCTCATTGATTATGTGCCGCATCTGGGCAGCGCCCTGTTCATCCTGCTCGTGGGCTGGTGGCTGGCGGGCTGGATCAAGCGGATGCTGCAACGCCTGCTGACCGCGCGCCATGTGGAAATCACGCTCGCCTCCTTTCTTTCCCAGCTTTGCTACTGGCTCATCATCACCGTGGTGGTGCTCGTCGCGATGCAAAATGCGCAGATGGAGACGACGCCGTTTTCCGCCGTCCTCGGCGCCGGCGCCCTCGCGGTGGGCTTGGCGCTGCAAAACTCGCTCTCTAATTTCGCCGCCGGGGTGATCATCATCCTCTTTCGGCATTTCCGCGTGGGCGATGAAATCGAAACCGGCAGCGTGAAAGGCCTGGTCGAAGAAATCAGCATCTTCAACACCAACCTGCGCACGGGGGACAACCGGGTCATCATCATTCCCAACGGCAGCATCCTGAACTCCCCGCTCACCAATAACAGCGCCAAATTCACCCGCCGCCTCGACCTGGTTTTCAACATCAGCTACGGCTCCGATTTGCGCCGGGCGCGACAGGTCATTCTCGAGGTTCTCAAGGCTGACCAGCGGGTGCTGCCGGAACCGGCGCCCGACGTCATCGTCACCAACCTCGGCGAAAGCTCGGTGGATTTGACGATGCGCGCCTGGGTGAACACCAGCCATTATGCCAACGTGCGCGCCGCGATGCTCGAAGCCGTCAAACTGCGCTTCGATGAAACCGGCATAGACATCCCCTTCCCGCAGCACGAAGTCCACGTGCGCCAGGTTCCCTGAAAGCGCAGAGTTGGCCGTTCATGGAGCGTAAGTCCCAACTTCCACATATATTTCATTCAGGGCGGAGACCAGGTCAGCCTGGCCATGCCGAAGATCCACCCGCAGTGCTTCGCGTTCGCCTGGGCCGGCATTAGCCATGTCTTTTCGAATAAGATCGTCTCGTCGGATGATTTTCATGAGGTTGCTCCACACATTTTGCGCCATCTTGGCCTTGGCCTGTTTGGGCGTAGGATTTAAGAGCGGATCGATTTGCTTGCAAAAGGCTTCAATCTGATCTCGATTCTGGTCCAAACTCGGCTGTTGCGATGTACCCTGACCGATGGCTTGTTGCGTGGTTCGGTCAAGTTCCAAGGCCGCGGCTAATTGGCCCCGCAGAGCTTCAATTTGGTAGGCCTGGTCGCTTTGTGGAATGCTGGCATCAACCAAGTTTGCGGGGAGCAGTCTTAAGAACGCCTGGCTTTCAGCCGAAAGTTTGTTTAAATCGTAGGTATAGGTCTTTTTGTCGGCCAATTGGAATTTCACCGAGTCGGCGTCCCGACCCAGGATGTGCGCTTCCAAGGACTGGCCGGACGCGGAGGTCAAGGTGTCATCAATCGGATAATCGAGCCGCAATCCAGCGGGGAGCAAAGCCAGGAATTTCTGGCTGTCGAGGGAAAATTCGGTCATGGGCCAATAATATTCGCGCCCGGTTTCCAGCAGAGTGAATTTCACAATGTTCGAACTGCGGGCCTTAAGCCGCACACGCAGGGATCGTCCCTGGGCATCGCTGAGGTCGTAATCAAACGGCAGGGTAAACTGCAGGCTCGATGGAAATGAGCGAAAAACCTGCCGGTCGATGATGGAAAAATCGTCCACCGGCCGGTAATAAGTCAGACCATCACTCAGGAGGATATATTTGATCGTGTTGGCGGAACGGCCTTCGAGGCGGACATTCAGCCTTTTATTGTTATTATCCGTCAGGGTGCATTCAAAGGGAAAAATGAGCGAGGCATAATTGGGCAGGAGTTGAACCAATTTCTGATCCACATCGGAAAGTTCGTGAATCGGGTAATATAAAATGGTTCCGTCTCGCGAGGACAACTTCACCAGTTCGGACGAACGCGCCTCGATGCGTTCCGCCAGCACATGGCCGGCCCGGTCGGTCAAAGCCAATTCTACCGGCGTATCCAGGGTCAATTTCGAAGGGAGCTGCGTCAGGATAGTCTGGTCGCCACTCGAAAATGACCCGAGCGGCACATAATGCGTCGAACGGTCGGACAACAGGGTGTAGCGAACCCAGTCAGTGCTGCGCCCCTCGACGCGGATCGCCGCCGGCTTGGCATCCATTTCTCGCATAAAACATTCGAAGGGATACTGAAACTCCAGGGCCGGTGAGTTTAGCTGTTTGATGAATTCCTGATCCTGGCCCGACAGCGCGGAAATGGCCGCATAGCGGGTGGAGTTGTCCGCCAATAAAGTGTATTTTACCACCTCGTCATTATGCGCCTCGAGGCGGGCCGGGGTCGCCTGGCCTTGCGCGCTGGTCAGCGTGTATTCCTGGGGCATCCGGCGCTGCCAGATAAAATGGTGCCAAACCCCGCCCGCCAGGCCCAGACACAGCAGAATCGCGAGCAAAGTCCCCCAGGGCACCCTCGACGCCAAGGATGGCGGAGCAATGGGTTGCGGCCGCAAATTAATTACCGGAATCATGCCTTTGCGGAGCGGAGGTTAAAGCGGCGTGGCTGGGACAAGCAATCCCGGCGTATTTCCGAAGACGATGAGTGGATAGCAAGGCATCCGCGGGATTGTCAAGCCCACCCCTAACGTCCGGCCCCTTCATTACTTCTCCCGGCCAGCCCATTTCACCCGCGCGCGTTTTCGACCGTCGGTGGTGAGGGGCTATGGATTGAGCGCCTGGATTTTATAATTATCTGCCGAGATTTGATGTACGTCCCGGTCCAAGATTGCCTGGTCAATACTTCGGTCGCCCGGCTGGGTGTGGGGATCGGTGATCTCCGCTTGCAGGAGCAAATCGTTCTTTCTCAATTGGCTGATTTCGTCGCGCAGTTTTTTGACTTCCGGCGATTCGGTTTTCTTCGAATTGTTTGGGAGAGAGCGCAAAAATTGCTGATTTTCCGCGGAAAGTTGCTCCAACGGATAGGTCGTCACCGTGCCATTCGCCAGACGGAACCTCACGTCGGTATCCGAACGCCCGAGAATTTTCACCGGCAACGCGCGTTTTGATTGGTCGGTCAAGGTAAAATCAAATGAGTACGAGGGAAAATTGTTTGACTTCAATGATTTAAAAATTTTTTGGTCTTCGTCCGAAAAATCCGTCAGCAAGCGATAATTGGTCGAGCTATCCAGTGGGTCAGTCAGGACGACAAAATCTGAAACCCGGCCGGTCGCATAAATTTTGACTGGGGCGCCGGCTTTGTCATAGGCGGTGTAGTCAAGCGGCCAGTCCAGATCGTCTCCGGCAGGAAGTGCTTTCGCAAAGCTTTGATCGGTGGGTGAAAGATCCGCCACGAGATAATACCGGGTGGCATCGTCCGGAGGCGTAGTGAAGGCCACCGTATCCTTGGAGTGGCCCGTAATTTTCACCTGGAGGCCCGCCTGCGGAGGACCGCTAAACGTGTAGATTATGGGATAACTAAAATCGGTGACAGACATGAGCTGCACCACTGCCTGGTCGGTCTCTGACAACGAACCCACCGGAAGGTAGTTGGTGCTGTTACTTGCCGGGAGCGTGACTTGCACCCAATCCCGATTGCGGCTTTCCAGGAGAACCGGGATCTTTTTTCCTTCGGCGTCGGTCAATTCATAGTTGAGCGGAAAGCGAACAGTCAACCCCATCGCCAGGTTTCGGATAAAACCCTGGTCGGCTGTGGACAAACTATCGATGAGCAAAAAGCTGGGTTTCCCACTCGCGGGATCGGTATATTTAAGCAGCCGGTCATCACGAGCCTCCAGACGTGCCTGCAAAACTTTTCCATTCTGCAAAACGAGGTCACGCTCCTGCGGCAGCCGGTAGCGCCAGGACTGGTACCCAAACCAGCCCAACACGCCAACCGCGGCGAGAAAAATCACTATTTGCATCCACGGCAGCGGCGGCTTGGACCGCGACTGCAGAATATTTTCCATCCGCTTTTCGAACGTCTCTGGATTTGGTCCGGACATAGGGGGTAATGATTGATTGTTGCAACGGCTTTTCGGTTAATATCCGTTTGGCGAACCCTTTGCATCCGGTATTCCAAACTGCCGGATAAGTGTCAAGCCCAGGCCAACCGGGGCAGACATTACCCGGCCAAGTCTGCCCGGCCCGCCGCCCATACGTTGAAGGCCAGGGGCTTGCCCACCACCGGCTCAACCCGGACAAAGCCGCCCGCGCTTTCGACCAATGCCAGCCCGGCCGCAATGTCCCACAATTTGATGGATTCCTCAAAATAAGCATCGACCCGCCCGCCCGCCACATAAGCCAGCGCCAGCGCCGCCGTGCCAATCATCCGGATTTTTTTGAATTTTTCGACCCGGGCGACAAACCCGCGCACCGCCTCTCCGCCCCGGTCCGTGGTGGAGGGGAACCCCGTGCACAGGACGGCGCGGGGTATGTCCGGCGCCCAACGGGGTTTGAGCGCGCGACCATTCATGGTTAACCCCAATCCCGTGCCACCCGCATAAAGTTCGTCCCGCCAGAAATCGAACACCACGCCCAGGACCGGCCGCCGCCCGCGCCACAACCCAATGCTTACACACGCACCCGGAATACCGCGCAAATAATTATAAGTCCCATCCAGCGGGTCGACCGCCCAATACGGCTCGTCGTGATCGAGCAGGCCGGCATCGCCGCCGATTTCCTCGCCGATGACTGGCAGTTTTGTGCGCGCCAGGCGTTCGCGGATGAGCGTTTCGCTGTCCACGTCCGCCTGGAGTTTGATGTCATGGTCGGACTCGGAATTGACGGTGCGGTCGGAGCGTTTGGCCAGGGCCGCACCCGCGGCGCGCGCGGTGGCCACGGCGAGGGTGAGGAGTTCGTCAGCGGGGATGGAAGGAGCGGCCACGGTAAGGCGGGCATTTTGCCGCTTGCGCCGGGCGGGCGCAAGCTTGGCGTGGACCGGTCAATCGGCATGAGGCTTGCTCAGCTTGGGCCGGCAACGCTATTTTCGCCCCGCCCATGTTTGATAAATACCAGCCCGAAGACTTCTATGATGAGATGTTTGCGGGGCCACCCCCCCGGGGGGTCCGCCCGCATTACCGCAAATTTCTCGACCGCTTCTCGACGATTGACCGCGATGAGTTCGAGCAAAAGTGCCAGAGCACCGACCTGTCCTTCCTGCGCCAGGGCATCACCTTCACCGTGTATAATGACAACGAAGGCACCGAGCGCATCTTTCCCTTCGACCTGATCCCCCGCATCATTCCGGCCAGCGATTGGGCACAGCTTGAACGGGGCCTCAAGCAGCGCATCACCGCCCTCAACCTTTTCCTCAAGGACATCTACACCAATCAGAAAATTCTCGCCGACAAGGTCATCCCCGAGCACTACGTCCTCTCCGCCAAACATTACCGCCCGGAATTTCGTGGCGCCAAAGTCCCGCGCGACATCTATATCCACATCTGCGGCACGGACCTCATCCGCGGGCGCGATGGCCAATACCTCGTCCTGGAGGACAATGGCCGCTGCCCCTCCGGTGTTTCCTACATGCTGGAAAACCGCGCCGCGATGAAGCGCGCTTTCCCCGGTTTCTTTGCCCGCGGCAACATCCGCCCGATTGACCAATACGCCGACGAACTGCTGCAGGTGCTGCGCTACATTTCCCCCAAGCGCCGGGATCCCACCGTCGCGCTCCTCACACCCGGCGTTTACAACAGCGCGTACTTCGAGCATTGCTTTCTCGCGCGGCAGATGGGCGTGGAAATCGTCGAGGGCCGCGACTTGGTCGTGCGTGAGGAGCGCGTGTTCATGCGCACCACCAAGGGCCTCCAGCCCGTGGATGTCATTTATCGGCGCGTGGACGACGATTTTCTCGACCCGACCGTGTTCCGAAAGGACTCGATGCTCGGCGTGCCCGGCCTCATTTCCGCCTACCGCGCCGGCAACGTGGCGCTGGCCAACTCGATCGGCACCGGCGTGGCCGACGACAAGGTGATGTATTACTTTGTGCCGCGGATGATAAAATACTACCTCGACCAGGACCCGATCCTGCCGAACGTCGAAACCTACCTCGCTTCGGAGAAAAAGGATTACGATTACATTTTGGACAACCTGGCCAAGCTCGTGGTGAAGAGCGCGAACGAAGCCGGGGGCTACGGCATGTTGATGGGGCCGTGGGCCGCGAAGGACGAAATTGAAAAATTCCGCCAGCAAATCAAGGCGAACCCGCGCAACTTCATCGCCCAGCCGCCCATTTCCCTTTCGCGCCACCCGACTTATTGCGACGGCAAATTCGAAGGCCGCCACATTGACCTGCGCCCCTACATACTTTACGGCGAAAAAATTGTCATCATGCCCGGCGGCCTTACCCGCGTGGCGTTGAAAAAAGGCTCGCTCGTCGTCAACTCCTCGCAAGGCGGCGGCTCGAAAGACACCTGGGTTTTGAGCGGGGACGAGTAAACTGATAAGGACTGTCGCCAAGAGCCGGCGAGTGCAAAAAATAGGGGCTAACCGTTAGCATTTGGCCTTGAGGCAGGGTGGATTATCCCTTTGCTTTGACCATCGTTACCGAAGCGCTCATGCATCACCCGTTTGAAACAGGTATCCGTTGGCGGTGGGCACTTGCTTTGCTGGCGGCCGGACTGTCCGGCTGCTCCACCATGCATGTGATCAATCGCGTCGATTTTCCCGACGCCACGCTTAACGGACACCCCGTCAATTTCACCCTGGACACCGGCGCGTCCATGACCCTCATTACTTCCGCTGAAGCGGATGCTCTGGGACTGGAAACGGTGTACACGATGCCGGGTTCCGTGACTTCGAAAGGCCATATGGGGTTTTCCCTCTCGGAACCCGCGCACCTCACTATCGGCCAAAACTCCTTCACCACCGAGTTGGTGGTGGGCAACACTCCCAAAAATGTCGCCCTCGATAGCGGACTGGGCGAGCGAGTCGATGGCGTGGTCGGCTGGCCGGAGATTTGGAGCAACATCCTCGTGTTTGAAGGCGACCACCGCAAAATCACCGCCGTAACCACCCTGCCCCCGGAAACTGCCGGCTGGTTGAAACTAAAACTTCACCCCTTTGTGCAATTGGGGATCGAAACGCCTCTGCCCAATGGCGACACCGGCGTGCTGTTGGTGGACACCGGCTCTTATTTCGGGGTGAGTTTGCCACCCGAACAATGGAAAACCTGGTACGCCGCCCACCCGAACGCCCCGACCGCGGCCATGATGTATTACACGCCGGGCGTCGGCCAGGTTCTCACCACCGAAGCCTGGGCGGACGAAATCAAACTGGGCGCATTCACCCTGACGGATGTTCCAGTGCATGAAGCCAACACCGCGGAAATGAAAATCGATGCGAAACATTATGCCGGCACTTTGGGGCTCTACGCGCTTTCCCGCCTGCACATGGTGGTGGATGGACGGAGGGGCAATGTTTATTTGAGCCCCCTGCCACCGCCGGGCCCGTATTATTCCGCCTTCCACCGCGCAGGCATTAAAGACGACACCGAAGACAACCCCCGGCGGGGTGATTGGACCATCGAAGGCCCGGTGAAACTGGATCTCGACAACCTCTATATGTATTCCAGCAGTATGATGGAGGACGCTGGGAATAAAAAAATCAGCAATGGCGACAACAAGGGAGCCCTGGCCGATTTGTCCAAGGCCATCGAGATTTTCCCCAAAAACGCCGGGGCCATCGTCCGGCGCGCGATGGTTTATGAATCTGAAAACGATTTTACGGCGGCCATGGCCGATTATACCCTCGCCATTGCGACCCTGCCCCCGCGCGAAGGCGCCTACCAACGTCTGATCATGCAGGCCCGAATCAGTGAGCTCAAGGACGACATGAACGGAGCCATCACTCTTTACACCACCGCGATAAATTTGGATCCCAAAAATTTCGAGGCCTACTTTTTGCGCGGAGTAGACCGGCAGGTCATGGGCACCCTCGCCGAAGCTCTCGCGGACTATGACCAAGCCGCCACGCTGCAGACCGACAACGTCGCCCTTCCCCTGCTTTATCACGAAGTGCTGCGGCGATGGATGAGCGGCCTGAAAAATGACCTGGCCAAGGACATCGCCACCTGGGACGACCCCTGGAGCAAAAACGCCGGCAACTATTTGAACGGCACCATGAGCGAAGCCGCCTTCCTGGCCGCGGCGGACAAGAGCAGCCCGGCCCGCGTCTTCGACTGTAAAACGTATTACCTGGTGGGCATCAACCACCTGCTCAACCGGGACGTACCCGGGGCGCGCGATTTTTGGAAAAAATGCCTGTCCACCAATGCGAAAAGTATCGCCGAATATCGCTTTGCGAAAGCCGCACTGACCCAATTTGGCCTTTAAAGCGTAGATAGGGCAAAGAGCCCGCACCCGCCAGGTGATGCGATGGGGATCGGAAGGAATTTTGGCTCGCCAGTGGACGGCGCGGGAATAAAGCTGGCGCAACCCCACCCCCGCCCATGAAACGTCGCACGTTCATTCAGAACACTTTTATCACCGTCGCCGGAGCTTCCCTCCCCAGCCGCATTCTGACCGCCGCTGATGCCGCTGCTTCCACGGCTGTCACTCCAGCTCTTCCCACCGCTACCAGCCCCGTGACTCCGACTGCGCTCGAACTCGCCACCAAGTTCCTCTATCAAATCGGCCGGCGCAACGTTGCCATCCACGACCCGTCCACTATCGTCAAGTGCAAGGACGAATACTGGGTATTCTATACCGGCAACCGCGTCCCGTGCTATCGCTCCAAAGACCTCGTCAACTGGACGCCCGGCCCGCCCGCTTTGCCCGGCCCGGCGACGTGGTTTACCGATGCCGTGCCTGGGTTTTTCGGCACGAATTGCTGGGCGCCGGATTGCATGAAGGTCGGCGACCGCTACTTCCTTTACTACGCCATTTCCGCCTTTGGCAAAAACACTTCGGCCATCGGCCTGGCCACCAACCCCACGCTCGACCCGGCCGACCCGGACTATCTCTGGACCGACCAGGGCATGGTCATCAAATCCGTCAAAGAGGATAATTTTAACACCATCGACCCCGCCATCGTGCTCGATTTAGACGGCAAACTCTGGCTGTCGTTTGGCTCGTTCTGGACCGGCATCAAACTCATCGCGCTCGATAAAAAAACGGGCCAGCGCATTCCCGACAGCCCGCTGTATTCCATCGCGGCCAATCCCGGCCACGCCACCGCGACCACCGAAGGCCGCCTCGAAGAACCGATCAACAAATCCCAAATCGAAGCTTCGTACATCTACCCGCACGACAAATATTACTACCTCTTTGTGGATTGGGGCCTGTGCTGCCACGGACTCTCGAGCACTTACAACATCCGCGTGGGCCGCAGCGAAAAAATCACCGGCCCGTATCTCGACAAGGACGGCAAAGACCTGCTGCACGACGGCGGCACGCTTTTTCTGGGCGATGAAGGCCCGATGATGGACACCTCCCAATATCCGGCCCCGCGTGGCCGCGGCGGTCGCCCGCCCGCGCAAGTGCACGCTTTCATCGGCCCCGGCCACGCGGGGATTATTTCCGAAGGCGACAAGTTTTGGTTCAGCTGCCATTATTACGACGGCACCACGCCCAACGGCGCGTCCATTCTCGACGTTCGGCCGCTCACGTGGGACAAAACCGGCTGGCCGGTGGTCGGCGAGTATCCCGACCCCGCGCCCATGCCCACCGTGCCGATGCCGCAACCCTTTGGCCGCCGCGGTCGAGGGGGGAATTCTGCGCCGACCGCAGCTACTACAACACCGGCTCCGGCGATATCGACAAATGCGGCTCCTTCGACTACGGCAAATTAAGCGTCCGATGGATCGTTAATTTGTTTTAAAAATTCGAGGAGTGACTGGTTAAGGACAGTTACCCGACCAGATCGATGCAGTACAAATACAAGGGCGAGCGCTGTCATGCGCCTGAAAGTGGGGTGTTTGCGACAGACATTAAAGAATGTTAAAAAGGTGACTATTCGGAGGGAATAAGGTATAGAGAATCATGGTCTTAAAAGATAGGGCTCAAGACCATGACGATGGCAAGAATACCTCTGGTTTTCATGCTGGTTTTTGCGCTGCCGCATTTTGCGGCGGCGGCACCGATTGTTGTCGTCACTGACACGTTTGCGGATGGCGAACATGCCACCTTAAATCCACCTTCGTCGGCGCAATGGGCGGATTCGAATGGCAGCGACACCTTGTCGGATGGCGCGGTGACGTCGGGTCAAGGCTCATTTACCATAACTCCCACAACGGGGAATTCTTCTACCATCACAGCCTATTACACCACTTCGGGCCAACCGCTGACGTTGGGCGTTGGCGACACGATGGTAGTCAAGCTTCGGTTATCGTTCACTGGCCTCAATAGTAATACTTCAGTCGCGCAGATGCGCGGAGGCATTTTTGACTCAAACGGCAATCGCACGTCTTTTGTGAACGATTCCGGATATGGCTTTTTCTTCAGTTGGATGACTTCCGGAGGTTCGAGCAATCCATTCGCCATCAACCGGCGCACGACGCTTACCAGTACCAACCTTTTTTCTGCCAGTACGGATTTCACACAGATTGGAAGCACCGGAGGCGGAACCTATCAGAATCTCGCCAACAGCACGGACTACACGTTTACCTACACCGTTTTTCGTCAGTCAAGCACCTCGACGGTGCTTACTAATTCACTCAGTGGCGGAAGCATTTCCGGCAATTACAGCAATTCCGCCACTGAAAGCAGTTCAACCCCAAACACCGCTTTCGATTTTCTGGCCTTTCGGTGGGCGAAAATGGCCTTTGCCACAACGATCACCGTCAAAAGCCTGGAAGTAGATTACACCCCCGCGATCCCGGTGATTTCCGCACAGCCGACATTTCCTTCCGGCGGTACGTCATTGACATTGGCCACTGGGAGCCAGACCAACATCACGATGACGGCCACGGGCAACGGAACGACCTACCAATGGTTTCTCAATGGCACGACCCAGCTGGCCGACGGCACCTTGCCCGATGGCACGGTCATCTCTGGCTCGGCCACAGCCACCCTCTCGCTCAGCAATTTGCAAACAGGTGAAAGCGGCAATTACACAGTCGTCGTCACTAACGCCGGCGGCAATGTCACGAGCAACGCGGTCACGCTCACCGTGACCACCGGCACGCCCGATCCCCCGCCCGTCATCCAAAACCAGCCGGCCAGCGAGATTGTGGGCAGCGGTGACAACGCAACCTTTAGCGTGAATGCCACCGGCTCGAATCTTACCTACCAGTGGTATCTGAACACCACCACCGCCCTCAGTGGGCAGACCGGCACGACGCTGACCCTCACCGGCGTGCAGGCGAGCAATGTCGGCAACTATACAGTCGTCGTCACCAACGACGGCGGCAACATCACGAGCAACATTGCCACGTTGTCGGTGCTCAACCTGCCCCCGACGCAAACGGCCCTGGCCGGGACCAACACCTATTTTGTCGTGCAAGCTGCCGGCACGGGGCTGAGTTATGTCTGGATGAAGGGGAACCAAGTCGTTGGCACTAACTCGAACATCCTCCAACTCAGCAACGTCCAGGCCTCGGACGCGGGAAGTTACACTATCACCGTCACCGATTCGTTCAACGCAACTGCCACCAGCAACGCCGCGGTGCTCACGGTGCAGCAGCCTGCCGCCACGCTGCCGCCGCAGCCAGTCATCCCGCAAACCATTTTTAACGTGACCACCTTTGGCGCAAAGGGCGACGGGACATCGGACAACGCCAGCGCCATCCAAAGCGCCATTGCCGCCGCCAATAGCGCCGGCGGAGGCATCGTGGAAATCCCCGCGGCCACCCAGCCGTATATGTGCGGCCCCATCACTATCGGGAGCAATACCAACCTCCAGGTTGACTACGGCGCGACGTTGCAGGCTTTGCCTTTTGGGACATATCCGGACAGCAGCAACAATCCCTCGAATTTGGTCTTGGTCAGCTCGAGCTCCACCAATGTTGAAATCAGCGGCCAGGGTACCATTGACGGCAACGGCGCGGCGTGGTGGGCGGCCTTCAATAGCAATGGCAGCCTCAACCGTCCGCGTCTCATTGAAATTAACAGTAACACCAACAAACTGCTGATTACGGGCGTGAACCTGACCAACCCAGCGATGTTCCATATCGCCTTTAGCAACACCAGTAACGTCACGCTTTACGGCATTACCATCAACACTTCCTCGACGTCGCCCAACACGGACGGCATCGACCCCGCCGGCAGCCACTACCTTATTCAAGGCTGCAATATCTCCACCGGTGACGACAACATCGCGGTCAAGCCGCAGAGCACGCTTTGCACCGACCTCACCATCGCCAACTGCACCTTCGGCACCGGCCACGGGCTTTCCATCGGCGGGCAGACCAATACCGGCCTCGACGGCATGACCGTGATGAATTGCACCTTTAACGGCACGCTAGTTGGAATCAAAATGAAGGCGGACGCCACCCAGGGTGGCCCGGTGGCAAATGTCACGTATTCGAACCTGACGATGACGAACGTGCCCAGCCCGATTGTGTTTTACAGTTACTATAACCAGAACGGCACACCGGGTTCTACCGGCGTCTCGAATGCGGTCACGACGACCACGGCCAGCAATGACAACAGCAACCCGCCGAATTCACTGAGCTCCTCGACCCTGCCCTCGTGGAAGAATATCACCATCAGCAACCTCACGGCGACTAACGCGAGCGCCTACAGCATCATCTGGGGCTTGCCGCTGGCCAACAATCTTATCTCGAATATCACGCTCAACAACGTCGTCATCTCTGGTGGCGCGGGCTTTAAAATTTATGACGCCAGCAATGTCCAGATCACCGGCAACACCAGCGTCGGCAGCTACACGACGTACAACTCCCTCTCTATCAGCAGCCAGCCGCAAAGCCTGACCGCCAACGCCGGCGCCAACACCACTTTCACCGCCAGCACCATCGGCGCCAGCGGCGTAAATAACACCGCCCCAACCTATCGCTGGAATTTAAATGGCACTTCGCTCAATGACGGGACACTGCCCGATGGCACGGTTGTCTCGGGCTCAGCCACCACCACGCTTCAGCTTAGCAACATCCAGGTCGCGGAAGCAGGTTCCTACACGATGACGGCTTCCAACTCCCTCGACGGATACAATACGGGCAACAACACACTCGTGCCCGGCAATCTCACCGTTTCAGCCACGACCAGCGCCGCGACGCTCACCGTCATTCCGCCGTATGCTGTTTGGGCAAACAGCTTCGGCCTCAATATCGCCACCACCGGCGCGCAGAGTGCCAACCCCTCCGGCGACGGTATTCCGAACCTCATTAAATATGCCCTTGGAGGCAACCCACTCTTCGCCGACCGAATCATCCTGCCCACGACGACTTTCACGACTATCAACAACACCCTCGCGCTTGTTTTCCAATTCAACCGCAACACCGCAGCCGCAACCGCCTTGACTTCCGAGACCGTCGAATCCTCACCCGACATGCTCAATTGGACGACGGCCGTGGATGGGCAAAGCGGCGTGAGCATTACGATTACGCCGGTGGACTCGAGCACCCAGCAAGTGACCGTGACGATCCCGTTCGTCGGCAACATTATATTCGCCCGTCTGCGGGTCACGCCCTAGTTGCGGTAAAAATTGCCGCCCCGGATTTCAATTGGCAACACCGGGAAAAAATTGACTGGGGGCAGGTTCTTCCTCTGTATGAAGGTACCCCGTGTCCGCATACCCACCCCGCCCCAACTCAGGAGTCAGTATTATGAAAATTATTCGCGCCGTGTTCGTTCCTTCAATTTGTCTGGCCGCGCTCTTGGCGGCGTGCACCAGCGTCGATACCGGAGGTGAAAAAGCACCAGCCAAACCCAGGCCGGATGCCACGACCATCACGCTGGACACGCCCATGGCCGCGCCCGAATGGGCCACCATGGAGCGCCAGTTTATTAGCGAAATGTCGGCGTTGTGCATGGAGTTTTACCACAAGTTTTATGACGACCAGGGCAACCTGCAGGCGGTGCTGCGCTGGGGCGCGGACGACGGCCCGGACGACGCCTTTGAAAACTTCACCGGGTGGCCGGAGTTGCACGCCATGGGCGGGCCGGACGAACTCTTGCACACCTACCTCAAGTCCAACGACGCGATGATCGTACAGTATACCAACGCCAGGACCACGGTGGCGCCGGTGCCGAGTGGCGGCATGTTCTACAAGGAGTTCGAGTGCCAGGTGGATGGGATGCACCTTGGAGAATGGTCGAAAATACACAATCGCGAGGGCCTCTCGGTGCCGACCGACCCGAAACTGATTGAGCGCGCCCGGCGCTACGCGGGCTTTTACATGGACGAAGACCCCGAAGCGAAAAACTACGATCCGAAGCTCAAGATCATCCGCTCCGTGCTCAATGGCAGCCGCGGCCCGATGCTGCGCAAGGCCAATCCGGTGGACTGGGTCGGCGACCCCGTAGACATTTCCAAATTCCCCGCCGTGCACGGCGAAGCAAATTACGATGACATGCTCGCGCACTACAAGGAATACGGCGATGTCGCGGGCGACTCGTTCCTCAACCTCTGCGTCACCAACATCGTCACCACCGCGTATATGCTCACCCACGACGAGAAATACAAAAAGTGGGTGCTGGATTATATGGACGCCTGGCTCGACCGTATGAAACAAAATAACTGGGTCATCGCCAGCTATGTCGCGCTTGATGGAAAAATCGGCGGGCCCGAGGGCAAATGGTGGAACAACGCCTACGGCTGGGGCTTCAGCCCGATCAGCACGGCGCAGGGATCGAGTTATGGCCGGCCGGCCGACCGCAACCGCATCCCACGCGCGCTGGTTGGGTTCATCAACGCTTTGTGGCTCTCCCGGGGAGATCAAAAATATGTGGATGCCTGGCGCAACCAGATCAACTCCGTCAATTCCAACGCCGTCACCCTCAACGGAGTCACCCAATATCCGACCATGTATGGCGCGAATGGCTGGTACAGTTTCAGGCCGCAGCCGTGGAGCGTGGGCGCGCTGGAAGTCTGGTATTGGTCGATGAAGCCCGAAGATTTGGCCCGCGTCTCCCAAAACGACTGGGTCGCCTACCTGCAGGGGCAATATCCGGAATATCCGCTGGACGCACTGCGACGCGATTACCAAACCATGCAACGTCATGCACAAAATTTTCGCGCCGACCAAACGACCCCACAGACGCGCCTGGCGGACAACCAACTCGACAACGATCCGGCGAATGGCCCCATCGATGCGTTGATGCAATTGATGATGGGTTGCGTGCCCCGGCCCGACGGCGGGCGCGATGGCGGGCTAATCAATGCGCGGCTGCGTTACTTCAACCCCACCCTCAAACGGGCCGGCCTGCCGGAAGATGTGGGGGCACTGGTTTCCGGGCTGACGGACACCACCACCACGGTGACCTTCGCCAATCTGAATAAAGCCCAGCCACGGACATTCGTGGTGCAAGGCGGGGCTTATGCAGAGCACTGGATTGAGTCGGTGACGTGGAATGGGAAAACCGTGCCGGTGAACTCAACGAGCTTCACCGTCACCCTCGCGCCGGGCGCGGGCGACACCCTGACCCTCAAGATGAAACGCTACGCGGGAGACCCGACAGAGCTTTTCCCGTGGGATCAGAAATGAGATTTGGCGGCGCGAAAAACAACCTACGGTTTCGCGGGTGCGGCGGAGGCTGAGGCCGCCGCGGGCGCATCCGGGAGAAGGTCTTGGGCAAGCGGCATATCCTTCAATTGCCTGAGGCCTTCAATGACCGAATGGGCATTAAGTATGGCGCCGGCTTTGGTCGGGTGCTGGGTGTCGGCGAAATAATCGTAAGTGACGTCCTGGCCGAGCGCATCGTATTTGTTGGCGGTGATGGTGTTCAAATCAAGGAAGGGCGCGCCACTGGCCTTGGCCGCATCGGCGGCCCACTGCGCGTAACCGTCGAAGCCGCGCTTCACTTTGCCATCGACCCATTGGTTGCGGGGGACGGGCGAGCAAACAATCAAGGTCACGCCCTTGGCCTTGGCATCATTAACGTATTGGCGCAAATACCAGCCGTAGGTGTGAACGGTTTCCTTGGTGCCCGGCTTCACCGGTGAATCGATTTCCTTGGCATTGTCGCCGCTGCCCTGGACAGTGGTGCGGTCGGGATAATTCGCCGAGTTGGCGGCGTCGTTATGGCCGAACATCATGATGGCGTAGTCGCCGGGCTGCATCCGCGCCAACACCTTGGCCCAGAGGCCTTCTTCGATGTAGCCGCGGCTGCTGCGGCCGCCCGCGCCTTCATTATAGACATGGATTTTTTTTGCGTCAAAAAGGGGAATGATTTCATAGCCCATGCCGTACGGGCCGAAGTTGCCGGGCGGCGTGCCGGTCTTCATGATGGAATCGCCGACGAGAAAAAGCGCCGGGTGCAGCGTTTCGGGAATTGCCGCAGCAGTTGAGGTGGCTGACGATGCGGCGGGCGCGGGAGTGGTGGCACTCGACGCGCTGGCCGCAGGGGCCGCGGCCTGGAGAGAGCCGTGGCCCAGAAAGAGAAGCGCACTTAAGAATGCGGCCGGGGTATTGAAGACATTTTTCATGGTTGGGGGATTGGGGAATAGTGCGGGCATTCTGCAAAAAGCGCCGGCCGAGGCAATGGCGGAATGAATTACTTCGCGGAGGCGGGTGGCGCTTTGTCCGAGCTCGCCGTGAAGCGATATTCCGTTTTGCTCGTGAACGTCTCACCTGGGCGGAGGATAATAGAGGGGAAATTGTCGTGGTGGACGGCGTCGGGAAAATGCTGAGTTTCAAGGACGATGAAGCCGGCACCGCGACCACCCCGGCCCGGGCGGCCAGCCGATGCATTCGCGCCCAACTGGCTCGTGTAAAGCTGCAGCCCCGGCTGGTTGGTCCATACTTCCATGACACGGCCGGTGGTCGGCTCAGTGACGCGCGCGGCAAAAGTCAGCGACTGGCCGGCATCCTTTTCGCGGTTCAAAACAAAACTGTGGTCGTAATGGCGACCCGGAAGGTCCGCGGCGCGCGCGCCGAGGGCGGCGGGCTGCGTGAAATCCAACGGGGTGTCTTTCACGCTCACGATTTCGCCAGTGGGGATAAGAGTCGCGTCGGCGACGGTGTAGCGATCGGCGTTGATCAGGAGTTCGTAGGCATTACTGTCGCCCGTGCCGCCGGCGAGGTTAAAGAAAGCGTGGTTGGTCAGATTGACGGGTGTGGGTTGGTCCGTCGTGGCGGAATATTCCAGGCGCAGGATGTTTTGGTCGGTCAGGGTGTAGGTGACGCTGGTTGTGAGAGTGCCGGGGTAGCCTTCCTCGCCGTCTTTGCTGACGTAAGTAAGTTTCACAGCCTGGCCGGCGTCCTTGGCCAGCGTGGGAATTTCGGCTTTCCAGATGACTTTGCTGAAGCCGATTCTTCCCCCGTGGAGGGTATTGACGCCATCGTTGGCGTTCAGGGTGTAATCGTGCCCATCGAGGGTGAAGCGCGCACCGGCGATGCGGTTGGCGACCCGGCCCATGACGGAGGCCGACAGCGGAAAACGCAGATAATTTGCGAGCGAATCCGTGGACAGGACTACGTTGGCAAGTTTCCCGGCGCGGTCGGGCATGTCCAGCCCGACGATGGTCGCGCCGTAGGTGATGATTTTGGCGACGGCGCCGTTTTTGTTCGTCAGCGTGTAAAGCTCGACGTCCGTGCCATCGGGCAGCTGGCCGAAAACGGATTTTTGGGTTCCAGCGACGATGGCGGGCTTGGGTGTTTCAGCGGCTGTAGTTGCCGCAGGCTCCGCGGCGGGCGCGTTCAGGAGAAACAGGCCACTCGCAGCGAAGAAACAAAATATTTTAGCGCAAAGGCGAGCAGGCATGATTGGAGTTGGCTTGGGGTAAAACCGTCAGGTGATTTTCCACGGGTGCGTGACAAGATCGCAAGTCAATTTCCTGGCTGTCATAACCCGCCCCCCCCCTGAGAAATTTGCGGCTTGATTTGGTTTGATTTACCTTGAATTGGCTTGAATTGGTGGAGAATCAAAGAGGATGCGGTTGCGGGTTTTGGGTTTCACGCTTACACAGGGCGTGAAGATTCATACGGGCAGATTAACCGAAAATTGAAAACAGGGCCACGGATGCGTTGGCTGCGTTGGGTAGGTTGGCTGGGTTTGATGGGTTGGGTTCCATCAAGGCTACTGGCGGCCCTCCGCGATTTGCTGCCGGGCGGCGGCAAGGTTTGCGGCGCACTCCGGGAAATCCGGCTGAAGCATGAGCGCCTGTTCGTATTCCGCAACCGCCTCCGCATAGCGGCCCAATTTTGACAAAACGAACCCGCGGAGATTGTGAGCCGGGGCGCTGTTCGATTTCGCAGGGGCAAGCTGGATGAACGCCGCGAATTCCCTGGCCGCTTCCGCATTTTTGTTGAGATTCGCGTAGAGGATGCCGAGGTGGGCGTGGGCCTCGGCGAAATTCGGGTCCTGCTGGATGGCGCGCAAGTAATGTTGCTCGGCCAAGTCGAGCTGATTCAGCTGGACGTAGACGTTGCCGAGGGTTGATTCACATTCGGGATAGACCGGCTGAAAATGCAGCGCCTGCAAAAAACAAGCGACCGCTTGAGCGTTGTTTTGCAACTGATTGTAAATGTAACCCATGTTGTAATAGGCCTGGCTGTTGTGGCCCACGCCGCCGGCGTAGTTGTAGGCTTTCAGGGCGTCATCATACCGGCGCAAGGCGAGCAGCGCGTTGCCGAGGTTGTAGCTGGCGGTGGCCTGGTCGCTTTGGCTCAGCAGCTTGGGGAGGGCGCGAACGTAATATTTCGCGGCTTCCTCGTTCTGGCCCAGCGCGCTGAGGGAGTTGCCGAGGTTGACATCGCACTCCGGGTAGTTGGGCTTGAGGCGTTCGGCAGCCAGGTATTCAGCGACACTTTCGAGTATACGGCCGCTTTCATTAAGCATGATACCGTAATTTGCATGCGTGCGGGCTATGTCCGGGTTTTTGGTGACGGCATCCAGTGACAGTGTGAAACTGTTGCGGTAATCATTATTGCGTGTGTAAGTCAATGCGCCGAGGGCAACTGCGACCGCGAGGGCTGCGGGCAACGCGCGCCATTTCCACAGCGTCCACAGGCCAAGGGCCGAAAAGACCGTCATCGAAACCAGTGGCAAGTACATCCGGTGTTCGGCCACCTGCTCCGTCACGATGGGCAGAATGCTCGAACTTGGAGCGAGAATCACAAAGAACCATGCGCCCAGAAAGCCGAGTTTCGGCTTGCGCCAGAGTAGATATGCCGTGCCAGCCACGAGCATCATCACGGCAAACATCGCCAGACAATCGCTGTTGGTGAGCGGAAGATCACCCAAGTTGTCGTTGTTGCGGTAATCAATTATCAAGGGATGCGGCCAGAAGGCTTGCTTCAGATAATTCATAATGGCGGGGAATTGTACCGCCGCATAGTCATACCACTTCAGGTTCACGTTAAAGCCGGCGGTGTTCCCGCGGTTGCCGGCATGATGGATCAGGAAAGCCATGGGCAGCAGGGCCAGCAGTAAGCTGATATATATCGGCCAGCGCCTTACAAACGGCTCGGCGAATTTCTCCGACACAAAAATCCAGTCATACAGCAAAATCATCAGTGGCAAGGTGGCGGTGACTTCCTTGGAGAGACCGGCCAGAGCGCAGGCCAGAGTCGCGAGTATATACCAAAGCCGGGGCTGCGATTGCGTCCCGCGAATAAAACAGTAAAACGTCAGAAGATAGAAAAAGCCCATGAGTGATTCGGCCCGCTGCGCGAGGTAGGTGACGGACTCGGTTTGCAACGGGTGCACCGTCCACCAGAGCGCGGCCATAAACGCCACAGGCAGTGCGGCAGTACTGAGTTGTGCATGGAGCTTGGGCAGTTCCAGCGTGCGGCGCACCAAGCCAAAAAACGTCAAACCAGCCAACAAGTGTATGGCGAGGTTGACAAAATGGTAGCCTTCAGGGGCAAAGGCGTCCGTTTGATGGGATTTCGCCCACTCATAATTGAGGGCGAACGATGCATTGACAAGCGGGCGCCCCATCACGGGTTGCCCTTCATTGGGCGGCTGCAAAGGAGCGGGAAGGCCCTGGTAAATTCTTTCGAGAACTCCCGAAGACTGGCTGGTCGACGAAGACGGCGCAGCCCAACCATTTTGGATGGTGGTATTTTCCTTGATGGCAGGCAAATCGTCGAGAACGAAGCCGCCGTGAAAGCTGTTGGCATAAGCGGCGAGGCCGGCGAGGACAATCACCAGCGCGGCGAGAAACACATGCCTAATCGTGGTATTGGGTGCGGGCGGAATCGGAGGCTCCGTTGGTTGACAACACCTGTTTGCTTAAGCCCCGCGCCTTCACCCCGCAACCCAGAAAAAGCTATTCCACATTCATGCTTCCGCCTGAACCTCCTTGCGGCCAAGGGTTTAATAATTGTCGCTACCTTTTGGCCGGAGGTTGGTTGATAGAGGGGTCAAGATAGGCGCCTTTGCTTTTGTTTTGAGTGATGGGGCCAATTGCGATTCATTCAACCTTTACCCCATGTCCGAAACCCCTTCGACCCACTCCGCGGCATCAACGCGTGCGAGCCGTTTTCTGCCCCTGATGCTGCTTTTGTTTGTTGGCAGCGGTTGCGCGGCACTGATTTACGAAATTGTGTGGTATCAGATGCTGCAGCTTGTCATCGGGCTGACGACGATATCGTTGGGGCTGCTCCTGGGGAGCTTCATGGGCGGAATGTGTATTGGGAGCCTGGCGCTGTCGCGACTCGTGACGCGCGGCAAACATCCCCTGCGCGTTTATGCGTACCTGGAACTGGGCATCGGGTTGATTGGCGTGCTGGAGCTGTGGCTGGTTCCGGCGGTCGGTGAATTTTATACGGTGCATGCGGGTGGCCACGATTATTGGAACATCATCGCGCGCGGGCTGGTGGGGGCGGTGTGCCTGGTGCCGCCAACGGTGCTGATGGGTGCGACGCTGCCGGCCATCGCCCGCTATGTGGAGATGACGCCGACGGGAGTTTCCTGGCTGGGGTTTTTCTACGGCGGGAACATTGTGGGCGCGGTGGGCGGCTGTCTGCTGGCGGGTTTCTATCTTTTGCGCGTGCACGACATGGCTTTTGCGACTTATGTCGCCGCCGCCATCAACGTCACCATCGCCCTGCTGGCCCTGGCGCTGGCGGAGGCCAGCCCCGCGAGCGCCGGGAAGGAAAAGCCCGCTGAACGCGCGGCAAAAGTGCCCGGGGCGTGGGCGGTGTATGCGAGCATCGGCCTTTCGGGCCTGACGGCGTTGGGCGCAGAAGTGATTTGGACGCGGCTGGTTTCGCTGCTGCTCGGTGGCACGGTTTATACTTTCTCGATTATTCTCGCGGTGTTTTTATTCGGCCTGGGGATTGGCAGCAGCCTCGGCTCGTTTGCGACGCGGGCAAAGTTCTCGCCGCGCGTGGCGCTGGGCATTTGCCAGATGCTGTTGATTGGCGCGGTGGCATGGACGGCGTTCAATATCTCGCGCTCGATCCCCTACTGGCCCATCAACCCCGATCTGATTGGCGATGTCAAAAACGGTTCCTGGTATGTTTTCCAACTTGATCTGGCGGTGACGGTGTGGGCGATTCTGCCGGCGGCAATTTTATGGGGTGCGAGTTTTCCGTTGGCGCTGTCGGCAGTGTCCGCACCCAACCAGGATCCAGGCAAGCTGGTGGGTGGCGTGTATGCGGCAAACACCGTCGGCGCAATTATTGGCGCGGTTTTCTTCAGCATTGTCTCGGTACCGCTGTGGGGCACGCAGATTTCGCAGCGTATCCTGATCGGGCTGGCGGCGGTCTCAACTTTTCTGGCACTGGCGCCGCTGTTGTTTGGCAACTTCACCCGCGACGCGAAAGAGAAGTCTCCGGGCGCGGCGCACGGCTTTGGGATTGCGGGGTTGCTGGTGCTCACGCTGATAGGCGCGCCCATCCTGGGCACGACGGTGATTCCCGGTTATTGGGGAGCGATTGCCTATGGCCGCCATGTGGCGACGTACAACAACGTGCTGGTGGCAGAACTCACCACGGAAAGCGAAGTACCTCAAGACAGCACCTCCGGCTTGATCTATTGCCTGTATGCCGGCGAGGGACTGAACGGCACCGTTGCGGTGACGAAGACGGCCGCGGGCGTGCGCAGTTTCCATTCCGCCGGCAAGGTGCAGGCGTCGAACGACCCGCATGACATGCGGCTGCAACGGATGCTGGGCCATATCTCGGCGCTGACGACGGCGAAGGAGCCGGAGAGCGTGCTGGTGGTGGCGTGCGGCGCGGGGGTGACCGCCGGTTCGTTCCTGATGCACCCGAGCGTGAAGAAAATCACCATCTGCGACATCGAACCGCTCGTGCCCAAATACGTCACGCCGATGTTCTCGAAGGAAAATTACGGCATCACCGACGACATTTTGAACCACAACCCCTCCATCGTCCACACGCCCACGGGTGACAAGATTGTTGAGGTGATTTACGACGACGGGCGACATTTTATTCGCACGACGAAGGAAAAATTCGACGTCATCACTTCGGATCCAATTGACCCGTGGGTGAAAGGCTGCGCGGCGCTTAACACTGTAGAGTACTACCAGATGTGCAAGGACCACCTGAACCCCGGCGGGGTGATGAGCCTGTGGATACCTTTCTACGAGAGCAACAACGAGACGGCCAAAAGCGTGCTCGGTACGTTCTTCAAGGTGTACCCGAACGGCATTTTGTGGAGCAATGATTACACGGGCGACGGCTACGACGCCGTGCTTTACGGGCAAGTCGAGCCGACGAAAATTGACCTGGATAAACTGCAGACCCGGCTCGACAGCCCATCGTATGCTGCGGTCAAAGAATCACTGGCGGATGCGGGCTTTCCGAACATGGCGGATTTGTTTGGCACTTATGCGGGCCGCGCCACCGACTTGCAGAAGTGGCTGGCCGGAGCGGCCATCAATGAAGACCGCAATCTGCGCCTGCAATATATTGCTGGACTGGCGGTGAACACCTACCACGGCGAAACCATTCTGCGCGGGATTCTCAATTACTATAAATACCCCGAAGATCTGTTCACCGGGTCGGCGGATAACAAGCTCGCCGTCCGCCAGGCGATTGAGGTGCCGCGGCGTTTGACGGGTAGTGCTTCTAATCTGGCGCCTACGCCGGTGGCGGCGGATAATCGCTAAGCGCTTCTTAATACGGTGGTTTCAGGGTTGGTTCCGAGTAGGATCTCCCTAATTGGTGTTAAAAAGACAAAAACGATTCATTTTCCCACTGAAGAAGCCAATGGCTAGCTTTCTACTTAAGCGTCTCTAATTCAGTTTCTTAAAGATGATTATTTTGCCCCGAATTGTCCGTGGGTAATGGAATGGGAATTGCTTTTGGTAAGGCGTTTAAGTAATTTGTCTTTTCCTATTTTCACAAAGATTCGGGCGAAACGCCCTGCAATGAAAACTCCCGTAAAACTCACCCGCCGCCAATTTTTGGGTCTGTCCGCCGGCGCGGCCACATTACTCGTTGGGGATTCGGTCTTGATTGAGCCTTCGTCGATCAAGACCCGCTACGTAAAACTCGGCCAAGGCGAGACGACGCACCGCCTCGTCCAGTTCAGCGACGTCCACCACAAGGGGGACCGAGCACATCTGGAAGACGCCGTGAAGCAAATCAACGCGCTGTCGCCGGATTTTGTGTGTTTCACGGGTGACCTGGTCGAGCAGGCTGAACACGTGGACGAGGCGCTGACGGTGCTGAAGGGCATCAAGTCGCCACTCTATGGGGTGCCCGGCAACCACGATTATATTTCCAAGGCCGACTTCAAGATCATCAACGAAGCTTTTGCCGCCACAGGCGGACGCTGGCTATTGAATGAAAACATGGCGCTCGACCACGGCCAGATCAACCTGATTGGCGCGGTGTGCGACCAGGAACAAATCGTGCAGCCGGTGCCCGGGGCCAAGAACATCGTGCTGATGCACTACCCGGTGTTTGTTTCGCACCTCGAAGGGCGGACGTTTGACTTGATGCTCGCCGGGCACTCGCACGGCGGCCAGGTGCGATTGCCGTTCTATGGCGCCATCGTATTGCCGGCCGGGGTGGGCCAGTACGAACTCGGCCTGTATGAAACCGCCTCCGGGCCGCTCTACGTCAACCCCGGCCTGGGCTGCCTTTACTTTGACATCCGCTTCAACTGCCGCCCGGAAATCACGGTGTTTGAAGTGTGATTTTTACAGTTTTTTTATCTCGCGGCTTATTCACCCTGAATCCATAATCGCCCGCAGGGGGCGACTATGAAATCATGGCGATATATTTCTGTGCTGATTTTGTTTTTGGGGGTTTGTTCTCCAAGTCTTTTTTCGTCCATTACCGAGGTTCCGGCCAAGACGCCCGCTGCGACATATGCCCAGGGAAAAATTCAAGCGCTTATTGTAGTCGGCGATGTCAGTCTGATTGACAGTACGGGGATCAAGACTTCCCTGCAAAAGGGCCAGGTTTTCACCGAGGGTGCCACCATTGTCGCCGGCCCCAGTTCGGGCACAACCTTGGTTTTTTCCAATGGCGCGACCATCCGGGTGAAGGAAAACAATCAAGTCAAAGTGGTCAAGTTCGTCCAAGCCCCGTTCGATGAAAACAATGAAGGAACGTTTCTGCGCCTGAATCGTGACCCGAGCCATTCGGAAACCGTGCTCGAGGTGCAAAATGGCGCCCTGAAAGGTGAAGTGAAACCATTGAATAAAGCCGCCGGCTCGACCTTCCAAATCGTCACCAAAGACCGGGGGGCCATGGATGCCGAAGAATATTTCAAGTCATTAGAACCCCCCATCGCGATTTCGCTGACGGCCAATGCCAGCGGGCAGATTACGGGAGCAACCGTCACAGGCACCGGCGCAAATTCCCCCCAGGCGCAAGCGGCCCTCACGGATTTGTTCAAGGCCATCAATAGCATGCGGGCAGCGCAAAACCTGGCGCCGATCAATCCCGTGCCGGCCTCGACTAATCCTCTTCCTTCAACTCCCGCCCCATAAGGCGCTGGATGGCCTGGCGGGGATCGCGGCCGGCGTAGAGGAGGGCGTGAATTTCGGAAAGAATGGGCGCCTCGATTTTTTCGCGCCGGCAAAGGGCGGCGAATGCGGCCGTGGCGGCGTGGCCCTCGACCACGGTGTGCCGGTTACTGAGTAATTTTTCGGGCGAATTACCCTTGGCAATATCCTCGCCGAAGGTGCGGTTGCGGCTCCACTGGCCGTTGCAGGTGGCCACGAAATCGCCAAAACCGCCGAGGCCATAAAACGTGGCCGTTTGCCCGCCGAGACGCACGCCGAGCGCGGCCATCTCATGCAGGGCGCGCGTGAGGTAGGCGGCTTTCGCGTTGTCGCCAAGCTTCATCCCGTCGCACAAACCCGCGCCAATGGCATAGACGTTTTTTAGTGCAGCGGCGGCCTCGACGCCGATGACATCCCGCGAGCGATAGACCCGCAGGGTCGGGCCGCTCAGCGCCGCCTGCACGCGGCGGGCGCGTTCGTCGCCAGCCTGCGTGGCGAGGACGACCGCGGTGGGCTGCCCGGCGGCGACTTCGGCCGCATGCGACGGTCCGGAGAGCACCGCGGTCTCCGCGCCGGGCAGTACTTCGGCGACGACGGCGCAAGGCAGTTTGAAAGTGTCCATTTCCAACCCCTTGCAGAGGGTGATGAACATGGGCCGGGCCCACGCGGCGTCCATCTGCTTCCGGACAGTCTGGGCCAACTCACGCAAGCCCCGCATCGGGCAGGCGAGCAAAACCAGGTCGGCCTCCATCAGCACGGGACGAACCTCGAGGCCGATTTGTAAATCAGCCGGCAGCGCAAAGCCCGGGAGGTATTCGCGGTTTTCCCGGAAGGCGGCCAGCGCCAGCGCGTGGTCGAGCCGCCGGGGCGCCAGAGTGACGACATGGCCCGCGCGATGGCAATGCAAGGCGAGCGCCGTGCCCCACGCACCGGCTCCGAGAATGGCGACATTCATTCGCGCCAGTAAACGCATCCCGCCCCGCCCCGCCAAGCCGTAAACTTGCGCTCCGGGGACGGATGATTTTTATTCCCATTACGGATAAAATTCGCGAAACTGAAACCGTTAGCCATGAGAACCCTACCCCGAAAAATCCAGCTGGCGGCCTGGGCGCTGGTTTTTTCGACCAAACTCGCCGCGCAGCCGGTATCCACGGCCGGCGCCGCCACCGTTCCCAGCCGCGACGCCAGTAATTACATTCTCACCCCGCCGGCGCCGCACACCCCACGCATCAATGGGCCGAGCATCTATGGGGAACGCCCGGGCCGCCCGTTCCTTTACTCCATCCCGGCCACGGGCGACCGGCCAATGACTTTTTCCGCCGACGGGCTGCCCAACGGGCTGCAACTTAATCGCGACACCGGCCAGATAACGGGCGTCGCGGCCGGGGAAGGAAACTACACAGCCAAACTGACCGCGGAAAACGCCCTCGGCAAAGCCACCCGCACCTTCCGCATTGTCATTGGAGATAAAATCTCCCTGACGCCGGCGATGGGCTGGAACAGCTGGAATTCCTGGGCAACCCATGTAGATCAGGAAAAAGTCCTCCACGCCGCCAAGGCGCTGGTGGACAAAGGCCTCGTGAACCATGGCTGGACCTATGTGAACATCGACGACACCTGGCAGGGCAACCGCACCGACGATGACCATGCGCTGCAAGCAAATGAAAAATTTCCCAACATGAAGGGGCTGTGCGATACCTTGCATGAGATGGGACTCAAGGCCGGAATTTATTCCACCCCCTGGATAACCTCCTACGCGAGCTATCCGGGTGGCTCGAGCGAGACCGCCGATGGCGTCTGGGACAAGGCCACCATGGGCAATGGGGCACACCACCGCTTTGGCAGCGTTTCCTTTGATATTGTCGACGCGAAACAATGGGCGGCGTGGGGCTTTGACTACCTCAAATACGATTGGAACCCGAACGACGTCGAGCACGTCGAATCCATGAGCAACGCCCTGCGCGGAAGCGGGCGCGACTTTATCTTCAGCCTCTCGAACGCCGCGCCACTCAAAAATGCCGAGGACTGGGCGCGCCTGGCCAATAGCTGGCGAACCACTGGCGACATCACCGACACCTGGAGCCGTGTCGGTGGGCTCGGCTTCCTACAGGACAACTGGGCGCCGTACGCCGCCCCCGGCCATTGGAACGACCCGGACATGCTCGTCGTCGGCGTTGTCAGCGTCGGCTCGGCGCTGCATCCGACACGGCTGACCCCGGACGAGCAATACACCCACCTCAGCATGTGGTGCCTGCTCTCCGCACCGCTGCTCATCGGTTGCGACATGGACAAGCTCGACGATTTCACGCTCAACTTGCTGACCAACGATGAAGTGCTGGCGGTGGACCAGGATGCTCTCGGCATCTCGGCCCGCGAAGTGTCCGGCCCGGTTTTTCAGGTGCCGCCCGCCCCACCCCGCGGACCCGGTGGTCGTGGCGCCCCAGCAACCCCCGCAGCGCAGCCCGCTGACGCGCCGCTGACACAGCAGGAAGCCAACCTCGTGGACAACGCGCTGAAAAAGCTGCTGGTGGACGATCCCGACAGCAAAGGCATCCTCGACAAATACCCGAATTACAACCTGCTGACGCGCAACCAGGGCGGCAACAACCGGGGCGGCAATGGCCTCGTGTTTGCCAAACCGCTTGAAGACGGCTCGCTGGCGGTGGGCTTGTTCAATGTCGGACCCGGTCCGGAGAAAGTCACCGCCAATTGGAAAGACTTGGGAGTCGACGGCAAGCGGGCGGTGCGCGATTTGTGGCGCCAGCAGGACCTTGGCACCTATGAGAACCAGTTTTCGGCAACGGTTCCATCGCATGGCGTCGTGCTCGTTCGGATCAAGCCCGCGCCGTAATTGCAAATTCCGTGCAAAGAATAGCCACTTGGCGTCGGGCCACACCTGACTTTTAGCCCGGCACAATCCCCGCGGCATTTCCAATAAAAACAAAAAGCCCTATGTGTACAATAACCTGGTGGTTGGATCCGGATGGCGCGGGTTACGAAGTTTTCTTCAACCGAGACGAACGCCGCAGCCGCCAGCCGGCCCTGCCCCCGAACGCCGCCCGCCGCCTGGAAGTAAATTACCTCGCACCCACCGATGCCGACTTTCGCGGCACCTGGATCCTGGTAAACGCACATGGACTCACTGTGGCCATGATCAACCATTACCCGGCGGATCCGAAGACACCGCAAAAACCCGCGCGCAGCCGGGGCATGCTGACCCGCGATTTGGCGGACTCGGCCAGCATCGCCGAAGTTCGCGAACGGCTGGCCAAGGCGAAGCTCCAGCACTATGGCGCCTTTAATCTATTCGTATTCGAGCCAGGCGAGAAACCGGTGAAATGGACCTGGGATACCCGCGCCTTGCTGGAAGATCCCGCGGCCGAGCCGCTGCCGTTTTTCACTTCCTCGTCGTTCCGCAGCGAGGACATCCGGCGCCAACGCCGCGAACTGTTTGCGAAAAATTGGGCGGCAAAAAATCAACTCACCCCTGCCGGCCTCGCGCAATTTCACCTGCACCGCGAACCGGAGCGCCCGGCGTTTGGTGTTTTAATGGATCGGTCTGAGGCGCGCACGGTCAGCGTCAGCCACATCACCGTCAGCCCCGGCGGAGAGGCGGTTTTTTCTTATCAAGTGCGTGTCGAGGGCGACGGAGCCCTCCTGGAAGAACCCGTCGTCCTGCATCTGGCTTTAGCGCCGCACCCACCGGGCAACTCCCCGCCATGACGAGGACGTTGTTCGCAGCGCCGCGCCCTGAATCCGTTTCAGCTTGATAAAAAACGCCGCCGCCCTCATGCAGATTCGCACGCTCCGCGCGTCATTTGCCTCATGCAATACCGGATTCTCGGCCAAACGGGACTGAAAGTTTCCGCCCTCGCCTTTGGCGGTTCCTCGCTGGGATCGGCGTTCCGCCCCATTGACGAAGGCAAGGGCATTCGCGCGGTTCACGTGGCCATTGAGGAAGGCATCAACCTGATAGACACCGCGCCTTACTATGGCGCGACCACCGCCGAGACCATCCTCGGCAAGGCGCTCAAGAGTGTGCCGCGCCACAAATATTACCTGGCGACCAAAGTGGCGCGCTATGGGCCGGAAATCGAGGATTTCGATTTTTCGGCGAAACGCGTCACTGCGAGCGTGGAGGAAAGTTTGACCCGGTTGGGGGTGGATTACGTGGACTTCATCCAGGTACACGACATGGAATTTGGCGACCTGGAACAAATCGTGAATGAAACAATTCCCGCGCTGCATAAAGTGAAAGCGGCGGGCAAGGCGCGCTTCGTCGGCATTTCCTGTCTGCCGGTGAAACTCTTTCGCCATGTGCTCGACCGCGTTCAAGTGGATCAAATTCAATCGTATTGCCATTATTGCCTGAACGACACGGCACTGGCGGACTTGCTGCCCTATTTGAAGCAAAAAGGAGTGGCCATCTTCAACTCCGCACCACTGGCGATGCGCCTGCTCAGCAATGATGGACCTCCCGACTGGCACCCGGCACCCGCGGCTTTGCACGAAAAATGCGCTGAGGCCGCAGCGCATTGCCGCGTACGAGGCTCGGACATCGGCAAGCTCGCCCTGCAATTTTCGCTCGCCAACCCCGATATTCACACGAACATCGTGGGCACCGCCGACCCCGCGCGCGTACTAAAGAATATACACGATAGCGCGGAACCGTTGGATAAAATCCTGCTGGCTGAGGTGCAAAAAATCCTCAAGCCCGCGCACAACCTCACCTGGCCGTCCGGCCGAAAGGAAAACAATTGAAAACCCTCGTCATTGACGCGCCGGGAAAATTTTCCTACGGCGAAAAGGCCCAGCCTTCACCCAAGGACGGCGAGGTGCTCCTGCACGTGCGCCGGCTGGGTTTTTGCGGCACGGACTTGAGCACTTTTCGCGGCGCGAACCCGCTGGTCACCTACCCACGCGTGCCGGGACACGAAATCGCGGCAACGATTGAGGCTGTGACCAGCGGCGTACCGGCCAATTTGAAAATCGGCCAGGAAGTAACCGTCATGCCCTACACCGCGTGCGGAAAATGCACTTCGTGCCGCAGTGGACGCGTGAACGCCTGCCGCCACAACCAGACGCTCGGGGTGCAACAGGAAGGCGCGTTTACGGATTACATTGCCGTGCCGTGGCAAAAAATTGTCGTGGCAAAACGGGGTTTGCGCGAGCTGGCGCTGGTCGAGCCGCTGGCGGTGGGTTTTCATGCGACGGCGCGGGGAAGAGTGACGAAGCAGGACACCGTGCTCGTATTTGGCTGCGGGATGATTGGCCTGGGCACGATTGCCGCCGCGGGGCTGCACCGGGGCGCCAACGTCATCGCGGTGGACATCGAGGACGGCAAACTCGCACTGGCGAAAAAGGCCGGTGCCGCGCACGTCATCAATTCTAAATCCGAACCACTGGCCGAACGCATTCAAGCGCTGACGAACGGCGACGGCGCGAATGTGGTCATTGAAGCCGTCGGCGCGCCGGCGACATTTCAGGCCGCCATCGAGCAGGTGTGCTTCGCCGGACGAGTCGTTTATATCGGCTACGCCAAGGCGCCGGTTTCCTATGAAACAAAGTTTTTCGTCATGAAGGAACTCGACATCCTTGGCTCGCGCAATTCGACGATCGAGGATTTCCGCAATGTCATCGAGATGCTCGAAAGCGGACGTTATCCCGTGAAAGAGACCATCACGCGCACGGTGCCGTTCGCCGAAGCCGGCGCGGCGCTCGCCGCGTGGTCGGAGAATCCCGACGCCATCACCAAAATCCACGTCGAAGTGGGCTGAGCCGCCATGCCGGTCATTGACGCCCACCACCACTTCTGGCGCTACCATGCGAAGGACTTCGGCTGGGTCAACAACGCCATGCGCGTCATCCGCCGAGATTTTCTTCCCGCGGATTTAGAGCGAGAAATACATGCGGCAGGCGTGGACGGTGTGGTAACCGTGCAGGCGCGGCAAAGTTTGGATGAAACACGCTGGCTGCTCGAACTGGCGGCGGCTCATTCATTCATCCGCGGAGTGGTGGGCTGGGTGCCGTTGGTTGACCCCAAGGCTTCCGCAATTTTGGAAAAGCTGGCCGCGGACAAAAAGCTGCGCTCGGTGCGCCACGTTTTACAAGGCGAGGCGGATGAGCGTTATATGCTGCGCGAGGATTTTAACCGCGGTATTGCGGAACTGCGCCGATTCAAACTGGCCTACGACATCCTGATTTTTGAGCATCACCTGCCGCAGACGATGGAGTTGGTGGACCGCCACCCGCAGCAGGTTTTCGTGCTCGACCACATTGCCAAGCCGCGCATCAAGGACAATTTACTTGAACCTTGGCGAAAAAACATTCGTGAACTCGCGAAGCGGCCAAACCTGTATTGCAAAATTTCCGGGATGGTCACGGAGGCGGACTTCACGAGCTGGACCGAGGCACAGCTCCTGCCTTATGTTGAAACGGTGATCGAAGCCTTTGGGGCAAAGCGGCTGATGTTCGGCAGCGACTGGCCGGTGGGCCTCATCGCGTGCGAGTATGCGCGCTGGCTCAGCCTGGTGCGCGGCTGGATTGCCAAACTTTCGTCGGCAGAACAAAAGCACATCCTCGGCGATACCGCGGTTGAAGCTTACCGGCTTTGACATTTCCCGGTCTTGTCCAATCGCGCGGGGAGTGTATTCTTCGCTTCCCCACCCCTGCGCCATGACTTATCCACGAATCACGTTTGCGGCACTTTTCGCTGTCGCGCTTACTTTGGCGGTTTTTCCAAATTATGCCGCAGCACAGACGGATGCGCCAGCCCCTGCCCCCGGCAAGGTTGACCTGAAGTTTTCTTTCGGCCCGCAGCCGGTACCGGGTTACACGCAGGTGAAGCCGGAGGATAATTACACCATGGAGCGCGGCTACGGCTTCGACCTCAGCTCAACCGTCACGAGGGTGGACAATGGCGGCAGCGACCCGCAGAAGGCGGGCTACGTCACAGGAGCGAAAGGGAAGCCGTTTTTCTTTTCCGCGAAATTGGCGCCCGGGGTATACAATGTGAAGGTTACACTCGGTGACGCGAAAGGTGAATCCACGACGACAGTGAAATCGGAAACGCGGCGGCTGATGCTCGAAGCCGTGCATACCCCGGTCGGCCAGTGGACGACGCGGGAATTTTACACCCACCTGCGGGTGCCGCAGATTCCCGGCGGGAGCATCGTGCGGATGAAGCCGCGCGAAAACAAAATTTCCCAGTTGTTTCTCTACTGGGAGGACAACCAGCCCATGACGTTCATGGAGCTGGACTGGGATGAGAAATTAACGCTCGAATTTACCGACGCGCACCCGGCGTTGGACACGGTCGAAATCACGAACGCAGAAAAACCGCTCACGGTTTACCTCGTGGGCGATTCGACGATGACGGACCAAATGATGGAGCCGTGGGGCGCGTGGGGGATGCAGTTCCCGCGCTGGTTCAAGCCGCCGGTCGTCATCGCCAACTACGCGGAGTCCGGCGAATCGGCCGCGAGCTTTTTTAGCGAACTGCGCTGGCCCAAACTGATGAGCGAAGTCCACGCGGGCGATTACATCCTCATCCAATTTGGCATCAACGACCGGGCCACGCCACTGGACCGCTTCAAGCAATATATCGAGCAATTCGTGAGCGAAGCACGGGCCAAGGGCGCGATTCCCGTGCTCGTGACCTCGCAAAACCTCCGGAGCGGTTTTTGGGACCCCGATGGCAAGGGGCAACAGACGCTCGGCAGCTACCCCCGCACAATGTGGGAAGTCGCCAGCGAGCAAAAGACGTGGTACATCGATCTCAATTCGATGAGCACTTCGCTCTACGAAGCCATCGGGCAGGACAAATTGCCGCAGGCGTTTGTGGACACGACCCACCAGAACGCCTATGGGAGTTACGAGCTGGCGAAGTGCGTTGTCCAGGCGTGCATTGATGCCAAGCTGCCGTTTGCACAATACGTGGTGGATGACTGGAAGACCTTCGACCCGAAGCATCCAGACTCGATGGAAAATTTCAGATTGCCGCCGGATCCGCAAATGGATCCGACGAAGCTGCCGGGCGGGCCAAAACTCCCGACGGAAAAAGTGCCCATCGCGGGAAAGCCCGGTGAATTTGCCGACCCGCCGACCGCCGCCGCCACGGCGCCGATGCGCGCCAGCGCGTCGCGCGGGCCAGCCGCTTCCTCGCCTGCGCCAAGCCCGCCGGCAGTGAACCCGTAGAATAAACTTGCCGCCCTTTGGGCATCACACCTTGATAAATAGACTTAGGTAGAGTATACATTAAGCGCCACCCTACCCCATGCCGCTCCGTTCGATTCATCAAGGATTGAGGTATTGCCATTTCCGCCGATGGCTCGTGGGCGCGGCGATGCTCGGCAGCCTTTCCGCTTTGATCGGCGCGGACGCCGCCCCGGACGAACCCACGAGCGCACCAGCGAAGGCTTCCTCATCCACATCCAAACAAATGCTGCGGGTGTTGACCGACAGCGATGGGCACGTCTTTACCATTTCTTCCGGTGAGAATCGCGGTTGGATTTATGGGATCATTCACGACCTCACGGACAACAATGTGGATTTAATCGTCCTTACATTTTATGCGACAGCGGGCCAGCGCCCGTCGTATTCCATGCCTATCGCCACTTTCAGCAAAGAGGACCAGCAGTACATCAAAGACTGGGCGGCCCAGCATTCGGCTAACATACTTGGTTCATTGCCGGCAACGCCACCGGCCGCGCCGACCGGGGTCACTGTCTCCTTTTCGCAAGAAGTAATCACCCAACCACAGAGGGGTGGCAATCGCGGAGGAGGACGCAGACCAGCCACTGTGACGATTAATTCCCAAGTGGACACCTCCGGCGTGCTGAAGGGCAAAACCATCACCGCCATCGCCCATGGCGCGAATCATACTTTGGCGCTTTGCTCGGATGGCACGCTGGTTGCCTGGGGTAGTAATGTTTTCGGCCAATTAGGCGACGGCCAGCATAGCCTGCATAAGGAAAAACCCAATATGGAGGGCTATGCCATCTCGCCAGTGCTGGTACACCGGCCCGGAGCCTTTAAAGATAAAAAAATCGCCATGATAGCGGCCGCGGGCACAAACAGCTATGCCCTGTGCACGGATGGCTCGTTGTATGTCTGGGGCGCGGAAGGCCAGAGTCGTGATGAAGAAAAGCCGGTGGACGAACCGGCTTTGTTTGACATGGGCGTGATCAAGGACCGGAAAATCGTCGCGATTGCTCCAAATGCCGGTTCAAGACCATCAACAGGCATGGATAATTGCCTGGCGTTATGTGACGATGGCACGCTCATCGGCTGGGGCTACAGCTTTCGAACATGGGGTCCGGGGATGCGTACCGCTGATAGCTATTCGGGCTTTCGTGACCCCTTTGTGGTTAATACACGCGGGGTGCTGGCTGGCAAAACCGTCGTTACCCTGACCACCTGGGGGATGTTGTGCTCCGACGGCACGCTGGCGATGTGGCACTACAGCCCTCCCACACCACACGAATTCAAGTTTGCGGAATTACGCCTGATAAAAATGGATGGCTTATTGGAAGGCAAAACGATTACGGCTATCGCCGAAAACGAATACCCCATGGTCTTGTGCTCGGATGGCACGCTGGTGGCCTGGGGTGGCTCGGTCGAACCGCCGCATACGTCCTCGTCCGATGATTTTCCAGACCAAAGCTCAACGCCCAAACCCAAACCCGCTCCGGATGATGTGAACGCCCCTATTTCGTCGGAAGACGTCAAGCTTACCTCCGGACGCGCCCCTCCGACGTGTTTCGTTAGCGGGGTCGGCGCGCTCAAGGGCAAGAAGGTCACCAGCTTCGCGGGGTCGCTTATTCAATGTTCGGACGGCACACAGGCCTATTGGCCAGGCAACGGCCCGCCGGAGCTGGTGGACAAAAGCGGCTGGCTACGAGACAAGACCATCCTCGCGATGAGCGGGCAAAATATAATGCTCTTCAAAGAATCCGGCACTCCGGCCCCGGCCGCGGCGAAGTCGCCCGCGCCCACGGCGAGCAATTAAGGTCGTCTCTTTCATGCTCAAACACGGCATTCTGAATCCGAACGTCCTTGAATTGCTGGGGCGATTCCGGCACACGAACACGATAGTCATCGCGGACCGGGGGTTTCCCTCCTGGCCGCAGGTGCTGACGATTGATTTAAGTCTCACCGAAGATATTCCCACGGTCGAGCAAGTGCTCGAAGCGTTGCTGCCGGCATGCGTGGTCGGCACAGCCTTCATGGCGCGGGAGTTCAAGGCGAACAATCCGGCAAAAGTTGTGCGCGCAGCGGAACAACTATTGCGCGCCCACGGCGTGCGTTTGCACTATGAAAAGCATAGTGACTTCAAGAAACGCGTCC
>Ga0206864_1051_pt1 | contig 42061 bp, 36 predicted proteins | sample Alteio_BWOrgCont_42_FD_152632 | JGI IMG/M metagenome (GOLD analysis project Ga0206864, IMG submission 152632) | Enriched cells from forest soil in Barre Woods Harvard Forest LTER site, Petersham, Massachusetts, United States -... | ecosystem: Environmental > Terrestrial > Soil > Temperate forest >...
CCTGTTCACGCGTCAGCAGCGGCACCTGGCCCATCTGCTTGAGATACATCCGGACGGGGTCGTCCAGAATGTCGAGCTGCGAGGTGCGCATCTGCTCCTCTTCGCTCTTTTCCTGGCGCTGCTTGTAGCTTTCCACTTCCTCGGCGTCGAGGATGTCGATTTCCAGGTTTTCCAGGATGTTGATGACATTCTCAATCTCCTCCGGGTTATTGACCTTCTCCGGCAGCGCCTCATTGATGTTCTGGACAGTGATATAGCCCTGTTCCTTGGACAGGCGGATCAGGTGACGGATTTTTTCGTTGAGGCGGACGTTTTTCGGCGAAGTCGGGTCGGCGGTGGCGGCTTCAATCGCGGCGCGCGTTGCTTCTTCCTTGCTGGGGATGTGGGTGTGCGCGTGGGCGACGACGGCGCCATGCGTGTGCCCGTGGCCGTTGGCCAGGGGCAAGGGGAGTTTATCCGCGTGGCCATGGGCCTCACCCTTGGGCGAATGCGCGTGGCTGGCCGCAGCCTTGGCCGGGGCCGGCGCGTGTGCAGCCGGTTTGGCGGCTTTGGCCGGCTTGACCGCGCGGGCGGTATGGGAGGACTTGGCGGATTTAGGTTTGACGGCCATGGACCGGGAAAGGTTGGGAAGTAAGTTTGACAAGAAAAAGAAAGTGGAGTGCCTCTACATTAAGCTTCAGTCGAAGTTATTTTTGGCGGTTGGCGCAGCAGTTTTTGCACCTCTTTGATGCGTTGATGGAGCGTGGCGATGGTGGCGGGATCGTTCGCGGATGTGTTGGTGATGCGGGTGTTGAGTTCGGTTAATTCTCTGCGGTAGTGGGCGTCAAAAATAGCTTTAATGCATTGGTTGGCGGCTTGCACCGGCTCCTCGGTATGAAAAGGCCGGGAGCGTAAATTGCCCAACACCTGGCGCTCTTCATCGGTTTCAAGCAGGTCGTCGAGGTGATCAAGGCCCGGCCAGACATCCTCCCGGTGGGCGGCGAGGCAGCGATCTAGGAGGCGGCCCTCCAGCTTCCGGGTATCAAGCCATTGATGGTCAATCTCATGGGCAATCGCGGGCGCAAGGTCTTCATGATGCAAAACGAGCACTAATAGCTCATATTCGGCCGTTGTCAACTTGTCATTAAGGTTTTTCCCCTCTGAACCTGGGGTGCCGGACGGAGGAAAACCTTCTTTATTGAGCGTTAGATTTGGAGCGGCCCGCCTCGCTCGTTGGGCCAGATGGCGCGCAAAGTCCCGTTCTGCCCCCGTGCGATCCACGCCGGCATATTTGCAGGCCTCAGCCAGGTAATCTGCCCGCATCATCGCCGAGTCGGCTTGTTCCAAGATCTCAAACAACGCACGCAAGGCATCGGCTTTTTCGCTGGGCGATGGGTTGGATGATGGCAGTAGCGAACGCACGGCGAACGCCATGGCCGATTCGGATTTTTTGTCCAGTTCCGCCAGGGCGGTGGCGCCTTTCGCCAAAAAGAGCTCGTCGGGGTCTTCGTCGGCCGCGAGCGGGAGGAAGCGAATTTCCAGCCCGGCTTTGAGTGCCAGTGGCAGCGCGCGCATCGCCGCCTTTTGGCCCGCGGCGTCGCCATCGAGCAGGCAATCCACCCGCCCCGCATAGCGCCGTAGCAGGAGAAATTGGTTTTCCGTTATCGCCGTGCCCTGTGGCGCCACCACACTGGTGACGCCCGCCGACCAGCACCGCAGCGCGTCGAGCTGGCCTTCGACCATCACAAAGCGCCCGGCCTCGCGCACTGGCGTGTGGGCGCGGTCGAGGTTGAAGAGCACGTCGCCTTTGCGGAACAGCGGCGTTTCGGGTGAATTCACATATTTGGCTTCGCGGGCCGGGTCGTCGCTCGGCGTGCGCTCCGTCTGCCGCGCGGTAAAGGCGATAACGCGGCCTTGGATGTCGCGGATGGGTATCATCAGCCGGCCGCGGAAGCGTGGCCGCCCGCGCGCCGGGTCGCGCTCGCCCTCGCGGTAAAAAAACAGGCCGCTGGCCAGGTAGGTTTCCGCCGCAAATTTTTTGGATTTCAGCAATGCTTCGAGCAATCCACCGCCATCCGCCGCCGCCCAGCCGATTTTAAATTCCTTGGCCGGCGCGAGGTCGAAGCGGCGCGCCTCCGTCCAGTATTTGCGGATGAAGGTGCCGCCATCGTCGTTGCGTAAAAACGCGGCATGGAAGTGGGCGGTTGCGGCTTCATGGAGGTCGAATAATTCCTTGCGCAGCGATTGGGCCTCGCGCCCGCCGCCCACCGCGCCCTCCTCGTATTCCAGCGTGATGCCGAAGCGCGCGGCAAGGGCTTCGACCGCCTCCTGAAAACCGAGGTTTTCCTTGTCTTGTACGAATTTAAAGATGTCGCCGCCCTGGCCCGAGCTGAAGCAGTAATAGAGGTTTTTGCCGGGATCCACGTAGAACGACGGCGTTTTTTCCTGGGAAAACGGGCTGAGGCCCTTCCACTTTGCCCCGGCTTTTTTTAAATTCACGTAGGGCGAGACCACGTCGTACAAGCTGACGCGGGCGCGCACATCGTCAATGGAGCTGCGTTTGATTTTCGGCACGGAAGGAGGCAAGAATGACGAGGGCGGGATGAAGGCGCAACGAAAAGTCCGAATCCAGTCTTAGCGCCGTGCGGACGGTTTTTTTGCGGCTTTGCGATAGGGTGTGCTGCCGCGCGCACGCCGGCCGGGCGAGGTGGAGCCGGCTTTTCCGCTTTTGAGCGCTTCAATCTGGTCGCGCAGGATGGCCGCGCGTTCGAATTCAAGCTTGTTGGCGGCATCCAGCATTTCCTGTTCGAGCTCGGCGAGCACCGCCGCCACTTCGCGGTCGCCGTGGGCCTCGGCCACGCTGACGGGGTCGGGCTCTGCATCCTTGTACAAATGCAGGCTCGACTGCGCGCCGCGCGAAATGCCGCGCGGGGTGATGCCGTGCTCGGTATTGTAGGCCAACTGCCGTTCCCGGCGGTAGCGCGAGACTTCCAAGGCGCGCTTCAACGAATTCGTCATCACATCGGCATAGAGCAGCACGCGGCCCTGCTCATGCCGCGCGGCGCGGCCGGAAGTCTGGATGAGGCTGGTTTCGCTACGGAGAAAGCCTTCCTTGTCTGCATCCAAAATGGCCACGAGCGCGACTTCCGGCAAATCCAAGCCTTCGCGCAACAGGTTGACGCCCACGAGCACGTCAAATTCCCCTCCGCGCAGGCGGCGCAGAATTTCCACCCGTTCCAGCGCGTCAATGTCGCTGTGCAGGTATTCGACGCGCACCTTGGCGTCGCGCAAGTAGGTGGCGAGGTCCTCCGCCATGCGTTTGGTGAGCGTGGTGACGAGCACGCGCTCATGCTTTTCCACTGCAGCTTGAATTTCGCCCAGCAGGTTTTCCACCTGCCCGCGGATGGGGCGCACTTCCATCGGCGGGTCCAGCAGCCCCGTCGGGCGGATGAGTTGCTCGGCTACGACTGAGGAAATCTTTAATTCGTAAGGCGCTGGCGTGGCGGAGGCGAAGACCGTCTGTCCGGTAACCTCGGAAAATTCCCGGGCATTGAGCGGGCGGTTGTCGAGCGCCGACGGCAGGCGAAACCCGAAGTCCACCAGGCGTGATTTGCGTGATTGGTCCCCGGCATACATGCCGCCAATTTGGGGCACCGTCGCGTGGCTTTCGTCGATAAAGAGCAGGAAATCCTTGGGGAAGAAATCGATCAGGCACCAGGGCCGCGAACCGGGCGCGCGGCCGGCAATATGGCGCGAGTAATTTTCAATGCCGTTGCAAAAACCCATCTCGGAAAGCATTTCGAGGTCGTATTCCGTCCGCAGGCGGATGCGCTGGGCCTCGACCAGGCGGTTCTCGCGCTCGAAATATTTCACCCGTTCCTCCAGTTCGGCGCGAATGCCGGCGATGGCGGCGGCGAGCTTGTGTCGCGGTGTGATGTACTGGTTGGCCGGGTAGAGGCTGAATTTTTCCAACGGCGCCCCCGTGTCGCCGGTTAACGGATCCAGCGGGCGGATGGACTCGATGACCCCGCCCCAGAACTCGACGCGGATGGCGCTTTCCATGTACGCCGGAAAAACATCCACGACTTCGCCCCGGGCGCGGAACTTGCCGCGTTCGAGGGCGATGTCGTTGCGTTCGTAAAGATTTTCGACGAGGCGCTCCAGGAAGGTTTCGCGGGACATCTCTGCGCCCGGCGCCAGCGGAATCATCATCGCGCGGAAATCCTCCGGTGAGCCAAGGCCGTAAATGCACGAAACGCTGGCGACCACAATCACGTCGCGCCGGCTGATGAGCGCGCTCGTGGCGGCGATGCGCAGCCGCTCAATCTCGTCGTTGATAGACGAATCCTTCTCGATGAAGGTGTCCGTTTGCGGAACGTAGGCCTCCGGTTGGTAATAGTCGTAGTAACTGACGAAATACTCAACGGCGTTGTCGGGGAAGAAGGCCTTGAATTCGCTGTAGAGCTGCGCCGCCAGCGTTTTATTGTGGGAAATGACGAGGGCCGGGCGCTGGAGGCGCGCCACGAGATTGGCCAGGGTGAACGTCTTGCCCGAGCCGGTGACGCCAAGGAGCGTCTGAAACCGGTGGCCGGCCTGCAGGGATTTTTCCAGCGCGGCGATGGCGGCGGGCTGGTCGCCCGTGGGCGCGAAACCGGCTTGGAGGCGGAAGTCCATCCTGGCAAAGAAACGCGTCAGCGGCCCTTTGGCAAGCAGGAGGAATGGGCGGCTGCTAATTAATATTTATCCAAAAATATTATGCGAAGGTTTGGCCGCCCTCGCCCACTAATGGCGGATTTGCCCCGAGGGCGCGGTGGATGGGGCCGGATTGCCACCCTCGGGGGTGGGCGCCATGGCCTTTTGCTGCGCCTTGAGTACCCCGTAGGCCTGCTGCAGTTGATCGTTGGTGTCCTGTATGGCTTTCAGCTGGGCTGCCTGGTCGCGCAATTTTTGCACCGTGTCCATATTTTGCGCCTCGGTTTTGGAGGGATAAACCATGCCCGGGGTGTCGGTGGAGCGATTGTTGTAATAATAGCCGGGGATTTCTGGCGCGGTAATGCCGGAGCGCAGCATCATGTTGTTGTCCACCACGTCGCGGTAGCTGGCGCCGTCGTTGCTGAGGGTGCGGGCGGTAATGAAGATGAGAAGGTTGTTGCGGACGTGGACGGTGCTTTTGCTCTTGAAGAATTCGCCGACAATCGGGATATCGCCCAGGATGGGCACCTGGGTGGTGGCCTTGGTGTCCGTGTCCTGAATCAAGCCGCCCACGGCGAGCGTGAAGCCGTCTTTGATGCTGACGTTGGCGTCGGTGAGGCGCTGGGTGTCGATGCGCGGGTAAGTGCCGTTGAAATACGTGTCCGAGGTTGCGTTGATGCTGCTGAGTTCAGGATTGAGGATCATGTTGATGAAGCCGTTGTTGGTGACGTGGGGCTTGACCTTCATCGTGATGCCGATTTGGTAAACCGTATTATTGCCCGCGGTGGCCACGCCGTTGGAGTTGTTGACGCTCGGAAACACCACGGTGATATTCGTGCCGCTGAACAGGGTTATCTCCTGGTTGTCCATGGTCACGGCCGTCGGGTCGGAGATAAGTTTCGCGTCGGTGATGGACTGGAAGGCATTCAGCACGGCCGTATATTGCGCCTGATTGAAGACGGCCAGGTCGAGGGCTTTGCGCGGGGGCGCGGTGGGGTTCAGGCTCGTGGCCGACTGGGAGTTATTGATGTTGTTGTTTGGGTTCGGTGAGGCGGCGGTCTGGCCCAGCGTCAATTGCGGCAAACCGGTGGAGGGCAGCGCACCCGTGGCGCCGATGGAGCCCAAGCCATCAAAGATGCTGTATTGGTAGGCGTAGCCGACCGAGCCCAGCGGCGTGCCGTTGAAATTCCAGTCAATGCCGAGGTCTTTGGTGTCGTTGGCCTGTACTTGGATGAATTTGCTTTCGATAAAGACCTGCGAGATGGGCTTGTCGAGACGCTCAATGGCTTCCTGGAGGTTGTTCAGATGGCTCGAATGCGCCGTGATGATGAGGAAGTTGGTGCGGGCGTCGGGGATGATGGTTTCGGGCGGCTTCGAAGTGGTGTCCAGGAAGGAAGTCAGTGACTTGGCCAGGTCGGAGGCTTGGGCGGAATTGACCGGGATGACGCGAGTTTCCATCGGTTCGCTGGCGACGTCCGCTTTGTTCTTGATTAGAATCACCGCGTTCACGCCCGTGCCGTCCACGGTGTAAGTGAAGCCCAGCGGGTCGAGCACGTAATGGAAAATTTGCTGCCAGCTTACGTCATGCAACTGAAGGGTGGCGGTCCCGGTAAGGGTTTCGGGCATCATCACGTTCAGGTTGAACAGGGTCGCCACGCTGCTGATAATGGTGCGGACATCTTCGTTGGGGAAATTCGCCTTGTGCATGATGTTGGACGTCGTGCCGTTGGTGTCCGTGCTCGCGGTGGTTGCAGTTGCGCTGGGCAGGTTGATGCTGACAGCGGCGGGGGCCGGCGCCGGGGCCAGGGGATTGGTTGGCGTCTCGGGCGCGGTTACCGCCGGCGCCGAGGTAGTTGCCGGCATTGGGGGTGCTGGTTCCGACGTGGCCGTAGCCGGGGCGGGTGCCGCGGGCGCGGGCTCTGATGTGGCGGTAGCCGGGGCAGGTGCCGCAGGTGCCGGCTCTGATGTGGAAGTGGTCGGGGCAGGCGCAGCGGGCACCGGCGCTATCTGCGCGGTCAGGCTGGCCGTGGCAAAAAACAGGGCGAGGAGTGAGCGGAGGTTTTTCATAGCGCGGGGGCCGTTAGTCACGGCTCTTGGGTTGAGGCGGGGAGTTGGAAGAAGGGGAACGCGAAGCCCCAATGGGCTTCGACACATAGGAAACCGGCAAAGTGGTGGAGTTCAATTTCAAGACACACTCGTTTTCATTCGCGTCCACCAGTGTGATGTTGAGCACCGTCAGGTCGGGGGGGACGTTGGCCGTGAAGGATTGGCCGACTTCGATTGTGCCACCGCTGGAAAGCGTCACCAGGCGGGTCTGCGCTCCTTCAATCATGCCCGTGGGTTGGAGTTTTTCGGCAATGGCCTTGAGTCTGTCCTCATCGGATAACTTCGTCGGCGCCGCCGGTTCACTGGAGGCTGCGTTGCTGGTGGTTGTGCTGGCCACCTCCGGGGTGGGTGGCGGCGGTGGCGGTTTGGCGAAAAATGGGTTTTCCGCCGAGTTCAAATGGGCGAGCAGGTCGGGCTTGTTGCGCTCCAGGAAGACTTTGGTCAGGTTGAGTAACTTGATGCGGGATTGGGGATCGAGTACTTCATCCTCCTTGGGCGGGGAAAAGACGTACCAGGTGCCGGTTGGCGCTGCCGCCGGAGCCCCCGGGGCGGGTGCGGGCGCCGCCGGTTCATCCGCCGCCGTGGCGCGCGCGAGAGTGGTGCCCAGCGCGACCACGATCGCGATGAGTAGGCGTGCCTTCGGGCGCCGATATAAGTGAAAGCGTTTCATTTGCCGAGCATTTCGACAGTGAGGGTGATGTTGAGCCGGCCCACATCGCCGCCGGTGGCGCTGTGAATTTGCGGCGATTTAGCCATTTGGATCAGGGTGATGCGCAGCGGGTGGGGGCCGCTTTGCAGGGCGTAGAGAAACGAGAGGATGTTTTCCCAATGGCCTGCTACCGAAAGCGTGAATGTGGCGATGGAGGGCTCGGCTGGATCCTTGCTGTGATCCGTGGTGGTGTGGAGGGGGTCCGCCAGTTGCTCCAGGCCGGCGGTGTGCTCCAGATCATAAAAATATTGCTGGTTGGCGATGTCTTCGACGGGGTTGATCAGGCCATTGGTCAGTTTCGTGGCGTCGGTGTTCAACTCGGCCAGTTGCTCGTCGAGTAGTTCGCTGCTGGCGTTATTTTTGGAGATGCGGTCGCTTTGCTGGGTGACGGTGTCGAGCTCCGTGTGCGCGTCAACGAGCGTGCCCGAGCTGCGCCAGTATGCCCAGCCGGCGAGCACAATGGCCGCCCCCAACAGCGAGAGCGCCAGGGGGTAGGCCAATATTTTGGCAAGTACTTCCTTGGGCTTCATGCGGAGGGTTTGAGGGTGAGCGTGATGGTGAACTTGAACACGCCTGCGGCGGAATCGTGTTTGGTCTCGGTCTTCAGGTTCTTGTCCGGGTCAACCACGCGGCTTTTTACGACCGGGTTGGCGAGGATTTTTTTCACGAAATTGTCCAGGCCCAGGGAGGTCTCGCTGGCCAGGGTGCCGCTGACGATGATGCGCTGGGTGATGGCTTTTTTATTGCTTCCCAAGTCAATGATGAAGGGGCTCAGTTCGACGGTGTCGAAGAGAATGTTGTCCGGCCGGGCGTCCAGCAGGCAGTTCAGCAGATCGAGCGGGGGCAATTTTTCCGCAAAAAATTTGGCGGCAAACTGCAGCGATTTGGACTTGGTGACAAATTGTTTGCTGTTGGCCAGGTTCTTGGTGTTCGCTCTCGAACTGTCGTTGATCTGCCCTTGGGCGCGGTCAATGTCCCGGTTGACGTTGTGAATTTCGACTTCGGTCGCGACCGTCCAGCTCAGGGCCACCAGGGCGAGGGTGATGGCGATAAAATTGACCAGGAAGCCCGTGCGCACCTGCTTGATGTCCGGCAGCAACTCGACCACCCGGAAGTTCGGGTGCCAGTTGAGGACCGGCTCGACTTTTTTCTTACGCGCGAGCACTGGGAGCCTCCGTTTTTGCGTCGGGTTTTGCCTCGGGCTTGTTTTCGTATTTGACCATCAGGCCAAAGAGGCCCAGCCAGCGCCCGTCCAGCGCGGCTAATTCCACGCCCGGCCCGGCCTCGATGCCGAGGGAGCGCAGCCAGGCGGGGTATTCCGGGGTGAGCGTCTCGATGCCCAGGGTGCGCGCGAGCAGGCCGCCCATCCAGGAAAGATTTTTCGGCAGCATGCTCAGGTGGATTTGCCCGATTGTCTGCCCGGTCTGCACTTCGTAAAAACCGGTGGACGACTGCAGTTCCTTCAGCGTCTTTTTGAGCAGCGTCGGCCCCATTTCCGTAAAGTCGAAGGTGTTGGAATAAAAAAGTTTTTTGGCGGACTCCTCGTCCTTCAAGCCCAGCTCCTGCTGCACAATGGGAAACATGTGGTTGAGGCCCTGGGGGATGGGCCGGGCCAGGTCGAGCTGGTTGCCGCGCAAAATAAAGACCTGCGAATTTTCCTGGGTGATTTCGAGCAGCAGCGTTGGTGCTTTGATGCCCTCCGCTTCCAGGAGACTCCCCATGCCGGCAATGGTGGCGACGCTGCCCAACTCCAGCCGGTGTGGGTAGACTCCCGCACTGACGAGGAATTGCTGCCGCTCGCGGAATTCCTCCAGCGGTGCTCCGCAAAAAACCAACTCCTTCGAATAGCCGGATTCCGGGGTGGCGGACTGGCCGCTTTCGGCGTTCATCACCGCGATCATGTTTTTTGTCGCATCCACCTGAAATTGCGAACGGATGTACTCGGCCAGAAAGGCGACGTCCTTGGCCTTGGCCGGGTTCTCCATTGTACTGCGGCGCACGAATCGGTTGATCGGATAGGCGGATGCCACCGTCTGGGCGTAATGCCCTGAGGGTAAATCCATCAACTCACTGACCACTGCGCCTAATTCATCGACCGTGCCGGTGGGTATTTCCTTCACGGCTTCAATGACCAGTGGTGGTTCCAGGTTCGAAACCCGTGCAGCCAGCACCGAATACTCGGAAACTTCCAGAAAAAGCGCCTTGCGGGATTTGGCCATGATTGCACCCCCAGTTTAAGCTCCGCAGATACCCTTTTCGAGCACCGCCAACGGTTTTCACGAAAGAGGGAAATACCGAGCCGCCAACTGGATAGCACGACTAGGATACCCAGCATACCCGGCAATTCACAAGACAAAAAAGGGCGGCTAGTCACCAGGTCAATTTGGGGAAAGACCCCAGGCCGTCATCCTGTCAAAGCCCGCTCGACATTGCGGCCCAACTCAATTAACGAAGCTTTGCCTTTTGCCATCGGCGGGAAATACGGAAAGCCGCCCCTTGTTTCCGTCGGAGCACCAACTATGAATGACATTGCCCCAAATCCTCTGCTCGGAGTCGGCTTGCATGCCGTCGGGGCGGTCTTTGCCGCCAGTTGCTACACCCCGCAGAAAAAGGTCAAAGGCTGGTCGTGGCAGACCTATTGGATAGCCCAGGCGTCGTTTTGCTGGTTTCTGCTGCCAATTATCGGCGCTTTTCTGACGATTCCTGACCTCCTGGCGGTTCTGCGGGAAGCACCCACGAGCGCCATGCGCAATTCGTTTTTCCTCGGGATGGCCTATGGCATTGGTGGGACTGCCTTCGGCATTGCCATCCGTTATATTGGCTTTTCTCTCACCTACGCCATTGCGGTCGGTCTTTCCAGCGTTCTGGGTACGCTCATTCCCCCGCTGGTTCATGGCACGCTGGGTGACACCTTGCACAAGACCGGCGCATCGTGGGTGATTGCGGGCATTGTCGTGGGCACGCTGGGCATCGCTTTCGCGGGCTGGGCGGGCCGGTTGAAGGAAAATGACCTGGCCGCGCAGGACAACCGTGGGGAGTTTTCGCTGACCAAGGGCCTGCTGATCTCGCTGCTGGCGGGTGTGCTCTCGGCGGTCTATGGCTTTGCGCTCGATGCCGGCACGCCGATTGTCGATGTGGCCGCCGCCCATGGCGCGGGCGTGTTTAAGGGCAATGTGGTTTACATTTTTTCCAACACCGGTGCGTTCGTCACCACCGCCGTCTATTGTTTGTATCTCCATCTGCGGCACCAAACCCTTGGCGAACTGGTCGAATTGCCCGCCGGGCCGGAAAAGAGCCGCCTGCCGGTCAATTTTGCCATGGCCGCTCTCACCGGCCTATTGTGGTACGGCCAGTTCTTTTTCTACAACCTTGGCCACGTGCACATGGGGGACAAATTTGCCTTCACTAGTTGGGCCATCCACATGATCATGCTCGTGCTCTTCAGCAACCTGATGGGCGTGATGCTGCGCGAGTGGCAGCACTGCCGCCGTCTGACGCACACTACCGTCGCCCTCGCCCTGGTGGTGCTGGTCGCCGCGGTGCTGTTGCTCACCTATGGAAATTACCTCGGTGATCTCGCCGCAAAAGCCAGCGGATGATTAAGCCATGTCTGTGGAAATCTCCAGCTACGATTACAGCCTGGTCGGCAAGAACAGCAAACTTGCCGAGGAAAAAGGTTTGGCCTCGGCCGAGTGGTATTCCAGCCCGATTTCCCGCAAGCGGTTGAAGGAATTGATGCAGCGGCGGGACGGGCCGGCCATCCGCGACACGTTAATCTGGTTCGCGCTCCTCAGCTTGAGTGGTTTCCTCGGTTATCATTATTGGGGCACCTGGTGGTGCGTGCCGGCGTTTTTTGTTTATGGCGTATTGTATGGCTCGGCTTCCGATTCGCGCTGGCATGAATGTGGCCATCGCACGGCGTTCAAGACGGTCTGGATGAACGACGTCATTTATGAAATGGCCTCCTTTATGGTGTTGCGTGAGTCCACCTCCTGGCGCTGGAGCCATACCCGGCATCATACCGACACCATCATTGTCGGGCGCGACCCGGAGATTGCCGTGCCGCGTCCGCCGGACTTGGTGGGCATTGCGATGGCTTTCTTCAGCCTCAAAAGTGGGCCCAAGGAATTTCACCGGGTATTTCTGCACTGCCGCGGCCGCCTCACCGACGAGGAGGCGACGTATGTGCCCGACTCCGAACGCCCGCGGGTTTACCGTGTCGCGCGCATCTGGGCGCTCATCTACCTTGTGACCATTGGCCTCGCTATTTATACGCGCAGCATCCTGCCGCTGATGTTCATCGGCCTGCCGTCGTTTTACGGTGCCTGGCTGCTCGTCGTCTTTGGCCTCACCCAACACGCCGGCCTCGCGGAAAATGTCTTGGACCACCGCCTCAACTGCCGGACGGTGTATATGAATCCGGTGTTCCGCTTTGTTTACTGGAACATGAATTACCATCTGGAGCACCATATGTTCCCGATGGTGCCCTACCACAATTTGCCTGCGCTGCACGCCGAACTCAAGGCGGACCTGCCGAAGCCGTATAACGGGCTCTGGGAAACCTATCGGGAAATTATTCCCGCATTGTGGCAGCAGTCCAAAGACCCAACCTATTTTGTCCAGCGGCAGTTGCCCCCCGGCGCCAAACCACTCCCCGGCTAATCTGTTTTTGCCAAAGACCACACTCATGAAAAACGAAATTAAAGACGGCTGGGTTGACGCTTGCGCGGTTGGCGACATCGAGCCCGAGGATGTGCGTCGTTTTGACAGTGGCGGGCGTACTTTTGCGCTCTATCGTTCCAATGATAATAAATACTACGCCACGGATGGCTTGTGCACACATGAGCAGGTCCACCTCGCCGACGGGTTTGTCATGGACCACATCATTGAATGCCCCAAGCACAATGGCCGTTTCGATTTTACGACGGGAAAAGCCCAGGGCGCGCCGGTTTGCGTCAATTTGCAGACCTACCCGGTGAAAGTCGAAAGCGGGCGGGTGTTTATCAAACTCGGCTAAATACTTTCACTCCTCCGATGAAAATTTTGTATTTTAGATCCGTCTGGGGTCTCGAGGATTTGCCCACGCTGGAGGAGCGTTTTGCGAAAATCAAGCGGGGCGGCTTCGACGGCGTCGAGGTGGACGTGCCGTTGGAAATGGAAGCGTGCAAGCGCGCGCGGCAATCGCTCGATAAATTGGGCCTGGCCGTCGTCGCGCAACAGTGGCGCACCAGTGGCAAAAATCCGTCGGAGCACATGGCGAGTTATGCACAGCAGTTTGAGCGGGCGCTGATATTAAAACCGCTCTACTTGAACTCCCATACCGGTTGCGACTATTTTACGCTGGAGGAAAACCTCGCCATCTTTGACCACACTGAGGCGCTGGCCAAAAAACACGGTCTGCCCGTTTATCATGAAACGCATCGTGGGCGCGCCTTGTTCAGTGTTCCCAGTACGATGCAAATACTGGCCGCCCGGCCCAAGCTGCGTTTGACCGCGGATTTCTCGCATTGGTGCTGCGTGCATGAGTCGTTACTCGAAGGACAGCAATCGTCCGTGGCGAAGGCGGCGGAGTGTTGCTACGCCATCCACGCCCGCGTCGGCCATGCCGAAGGGCCGCAGATTCCGGATCCGCGTGACCCGCTCTGGGCGCCCAACCTGCAGGCGCACCTCGCCTGGTGGAAGGTGATTGCCGCCCACCGCCGCGCCGAAGGCTGCGAAATATTGCCCATCTGCCCGGAATTCGGCCCGCCGCCGTACATGACTTTGTTGCCCAACACCAAGCAACCCATCGCCAACCTCTGGGACATCAATTGCTACATGCGGGATTGGTTGAAGGAGCGGTTGGTCTAACCAACCTGATGGATTTTATCTGCAAGCGCCCGGATTTTCGCCAACACTTGCGGTAACTCGGACAAATGTGCGCGGCCGGGTGGGGTGGCCCAGGGGAGTGCGCGGGTTTCGTGGGGCCAGCGGCCGGTTTCCGCGAATTCGCGTAGCGCCGCCGGCAGACCGCATGGCGCGGGGATGGTTCCATTCGCATGCCAATCGAGAAATTCAGCGGCGATTTTTGGAATGCCGGGCGCAGCGGCGTAGATTAAATCGTTCCATGCGACAAAAGGACGGCTATCCCGCAGCGACACGACAGGTTTTTCATATTTTCCGGCGACGTAATCAAAATAGCGGCGGAAGTTGCGCTCCTGCCAGTCGCCCTGGGTGCGCAGGTCAATTGTGTCGCGGCGGCCATCCAGCCAAAGGATTTCACAACTGTGGTCAGTGACGTAGCGCAGTTGCGCTTTCTCACAGAACAAATATTCAACGTGCCCCTCGCTTTCCGGCGGGCAGGCGTGGGTGGCGGCGAAGCGGAGCAGGACGCCTTCCGGCGTGCGCGCCTCGGCAAACACGGTGTCCGGCCCTTCAATGGCGTGCGCGTGGTAAATGCTGGAGCGCACATCGAGTACCGTGGCGAAGCCGGCGGGTTGCGAGCCGGCCCAGTGGAGAAGATTTTGCAAAAAATGGCCCATGGCGTTGCCGACGCATGAATCGAGCAGCGGCACGGGCGAGCCCGCATGAAAAATTTTCCCCGCCCAGTCATTGCGCTGGAAATAGGCTTTCGGCCGCGGCCAGAGACCGAGGAACGCCGCCGATTGTAGTTTGCCAAATTCACCCGCGTGCAGCCGGGTCTTGAGCGCGTTTCGTGCAGGCTCGGTGATGAAGTTAAACCCAACTTCCGTGGAGCGTCGTGCATGGGTGTCCGTCACGATCATCGTTTCCAATTCCTCCCGCCAGAGAGTTGGCGGTTTCTCGAGGTAAACCGGCACGCCGCGCTCAACGCAGGCGCGGTGCATCGGCGCGTGCAGATGGATGGGTGTCGGGATCGTGACAAAATCAACTGACCCGGCGATGCCTTCCAGCATGGCCTCGAAGCTCGGGAAAATTTTTACACCGCGTTCATTGAGACACAAATCGGCGCTTTGCGGGAGGACGCGTTCGGGCGAAGGATCACAGGTCGCCACAACTTTGCACCGACCCTCGTGTTCGAGGCGTTGCAGCGTCAGGTGATGGTGCCGGGCGTAGCCACCAAAGCCAGTGACAGCCACGCGGAGCGGCGGATGCGGGGGAGACTCGGGCATGGCGAAATACCAGATTTCTTTTTTAAGGCCCGCGCCGGCCTCACGCCATCTTTAATGCAAAAGCAAACTTACTCGCCCGCTGTGCCAGTTTAAATCGCCTCACTGCGCGAACGTCACCGTGCCAAAGGTGTTGGCGGAGATGGACAATTGGGTCGCGGACAGCACAATGGCCAGATTGGTATAATCCTCGCCCGCGACTGGAGCGACGTTGTGCATGAGGTTGTCCGTGCTGGTTCCAATGAGGTCGGTATACACGCATTGGGTCACGGCATTTTCGAGCATGTATTGCTGGGCGGAACTCGATATCTGGCGCAAGTTGTTGAGGACGGTCTTCGAGCGCGAATTCTGCCGCACAGCGACAAAAGTGGGGATGGCCATCGCCGCCAGCAGGCCGATGATGACGACGACAATCATGATTTCCACCAGCGTGAAGCCCCGCGTATTTCTAAGATTTTCCATATTTAATAAAATTTTTTATTAAACGGTTGCGGTGGGGCGCAGGAATTAAAGAGCGACAAATGAGTCGAAAGCTAAGCACAGACAGCATAACACTAGGGTGTATACCTTAAACAACAACCCATGGCAAGCACCGCCTTTCCATTTCCGTGTTTGTCCTTGGGTAACAGCCCCGCAACTTACTTCACTCCGCTGAATTTTTCCGGCTGGGAAACCTTGGCCGGGTCAGCAGGAGCGATTTCCACCGCATAGACTTGCACCGGCCCCTGAATATTTGAGCGGAAGACGACCCATTTCTTGTCCGGCGTGATGGAGACATTCGGCTCGATGCCGCCGCCTTGGACGCCCAGTCGCGTCTGGCCGGTGACATAATTGTGCTTGGACATATTGACGAGTTTTTCGCGGGTCACACTGCCGTCGGGTTGCACCCGGAAAAGATTAATCCAGGCGCCGTTCGGCGAAAACGCAACCTGAGTCGGGTCGCCGCCGTCGCTGGCAAAAAGTGTGTTGTCGCGCGAGACGTTGAAGTGCACGCCCCACCAGTCGCGCTCAATGTGGTATTTAGTGAGCTTGCCCGAGTCCACGTTCACCCCGGCAATCCAGAAGTCTTTGCTGCGCGGTGTTTGCAGATCGAACCAGATGGTCTTGCCGTCGTAGCTCCAGAATTCGTGGCCGCCGATTTCCATGTCCATCTGCCGCTTGTACATCAAGCGTTGCGCGGAGCCGTCGGTGCGCACCGTCCAGATGCGATCCACCTCGTGCCAGGTGCCTTCGTGGGCGTAGAGGACGAGATGCGGGTCGGTGGGGGAAAACTGTTGATGATCAATGGAGGCATATTGGAAGCCCGTCCACGTCTGTGTGCCGGTTTTTAAATCGGTGAAAAGAAAGCCGGTGGAGGACGGGCGGGCGAGGCGCGCGGAGAGGCCGTCTTCCTTGGCCGCGGCGAATTCCTCATCCGGGGTCAGCGGAATGCCCTGGGCGATTTTGTCGCCGAACATGCGCTGGCGTTGGGGCTGGATGTTTGGCGGTGGTGGCGGCTGGGCGTGGCCCGTGGGATCCTCACCAACCAGCATGCCACCGGCGATGGTTCCGTCGCAATTCACGCCCCACACGGTGCCGGTCATGAGTTGGCGAGACGCCTTGGTGTCCACGTTCACGGCATAGAGGGCGCCGTTCGAGGTGTAGTAGAAGTCGCGTGATTTATAGGCCGCCATCAAGGGGTTGACGCGCGCGTTGCGACCATCCACCAGCCATTCGAGTTTCGGTGTGCCCTGGCCGAGGGTTTTCAGGTCCACGGACCAGATTCCGCTCGGTGCGCCAAAAATCATTTTGTCGCCTTCCGGCGTGTAGGAATTGTAGTGGAAATAAAGACTCTGGCTGTTGTCCTCGTCAGAAATACGGATGACGCGGTGGCCGGTGTCGGGGTCAATCCATTCGCGGGGATTATCGCCTGCGGCGGCCGGGGTGGCCGCTTGCGCGGTGGCGCAGAGCGACAGGAAAAACAGCCAGGGTAAGGGGCGCATGGGAAACAAATTTATTTCGCGGCTTTGGCCAGTTCAACGGCGAATACTTGCGAGCCGTGTTCTTCGCCGAGCATATTCGAGCGGAACACAATCCACTTCATGTCGGGCGTGAAGCTTACATTGGGCTCGAGTCCGTAGTCGTGATTCGCGAGGTTGACGAGGCGTTCGGCCTTGAAAGTCATGGTCTGCACATCTTCGTTGCCGACTTTGATGGTCGCGGCGGTCGAGGGGTCAGGCGTAAATAAATATATCCACTGGCCGTTGTCGCCGCGCGCGACGCTGGTCGGGCCGCCGCCGTCGCCGGCAAACAATTTGCCGTCGGGTGAAACATTGTAATGCACGGACCACTGGTTTTTCTGCAGCGAATAACGGATATGCTGGCCGGTGGCCAAATCCATGCCGCCGACCCAAAATTGGGTGCTTTTGGGTGTCTGCAAATCATACCAGGCGTGTTTGCCATCGGCGCCCCAGAATTCATGGCCCGCGATTTCCATGTCCATCGTGCGCTGGTGGATGAGTCTGGGCGGAGCGGGAGGTAGTTGGATTTTCTGGCCGATTTTCAAGTCATCCGAAGTCAGCCCGGCGGTGTATTTAATCATCGCAGGATAAGTACCGTGCGCGGCGGCGATTTTTTCCAGCGTGTCGCCAGTCTGCACGGTGTAAATATCTCCTGCGACCCGGATTTGCCAGACGCGGTCCACGCGGTCCCACGAGCCTTCGTGACAATACATCAAGAGCGTGGGGTCGGTGGGGGAAAACTGCACGTGATTGAGCCAGTCAGTTTCGGCGCGGAAGAATTTTTTAAGTTCCCCGGTTTTGATGTTGATGGCGTAGAGCACCATCGGCACGAGGGCGGCCATGCGCTGCGGCAGCTGCCCGTTACCCGTCCAGGCTGGGCCGATGGCGCCGAGTTCGCCCGGCGCGGCGTCGCCCGAGCCGGCCAGCAGGGTTTCGTCAGCATTGACGGTAAAGCCCGCGCCCCAGAATAATTCATCCGGCAGTGAGCAAATTTTACGCGTCGCGCCGGTGTCGAGGTTGGTCGCCATTACGTCGGCGCCGCGCGTGTAATAGACAGTCGGCGTTTTGCGACCCATGACGATATGCGCGATGCGTTGTTCCGGCGGGGTGTTGTCATGCGTGTCAATCCGCTGCGTCGGTGTGGAGCCGGAAACCACTTTTTTGATTTCGTACGTTTTGAGATTAATGGTCTCGATGCCGCTTGGCACCGTCACGACCACGCGGGTGCCATCGGGCGTGTAGGTGTTTTGATGGAAATACAGACTCTGCGTTTCATCTTCGCGGGAAAGGCGGATGACGCGGTGGCCGGTGTCGGGGTCAATCCATTCCGTCGGCAATTTGTCCGGCTTGGAAGCGGCGGACGGCGTGTCCGCGGCCGAAGCGTGTGCCAGCAACGCCAGCGCAGAAAACAAGAAAGCAGGGGTGCAGAAACACTTTTTCATAAAAATCCCACAGAGTGCGATGTCGGCACAGTGCGATTTAGGCTTTGCTGAAAGCCACATCGAGCTTGCCGTTGCTGTCGCCGATTTTTTCCGTTGGTGTGCCCATCACGTCGAGCATTGAGCGGTAGAGGTTGGTAATGGGGGTCAGCTCACCCATATGAATATGCTGGCCCGCGGCGATGGCGCCGCCGCCACGGCCCGCGAGCACCATGGGGAGGTTTTCCGGGGTGTGGTGGTTGCCGTCGCTCAAGCCGCCGCCATAGAGCACCATCGAGTTGTCGAGCAAGGTGCCGTCGCCCTCTTTCACCGACTTCATTTTTTCGAGGAAGTAGGCGTATTGTGTCATGTGGTAGCGATTGATGATGGCGAGTTTCGTCAACTTTTCCGGGTTGTTGTTATGGTGCGACAGGTCGTGGTGGCCCTCGGAAATGCCGGACTCGAAGCCTTGCGCGGTTGCCTTGGGGTAGGGGCGGTTGCTGCCGTCGTGGCCGAGGATGAAGGTGGAGACGCGCGTGGCGTCCGTCTGGAACGCCAGGACCATGATGTCCATCATCAGGTGCGCGTGGTCTTCGAAATTATAATCGGCGAGCATCTTCAGCTGGCGCTGTTCCGGCGGCAAATCGATGATGAATTTCTCGCTGGACTCGATGCGGCGTTCGAGGTCGCGCACGGCGGAAATGTATTCGTCGAGCTTGCGCTGGTCATTGCCGCCAAGGGTGCGGCCAAGCTGGTTCGCGTCATCCAGCACGAAGTCCACCACGCTCTTGTTGTAAAGCTGGCGTTTGGCGCGGGCTTCCTTGGTGGCAGCATCGTTAGCCCCGCCAAAGAGGCGTTCAAAGGCCTGGCGCGGATCCACTTCGGGGTTCATCGGCATCGAGTCCGATTTCCAGGAAATATTGAATTGGTAGGCGCAACTGTAACCGGAGTCGCACGAGCCGGCGCGCTGGCCATGGTCGCAACTGAGTTCGAGCGAGGGCAGCTTGGTCTGGTCGCCGATGCGTTCGGCGGCAATCTGGTCCACGGAGATGCCGGCCTTGATGTCGGCCCCATTGGTCTTGCGCGGGTGGACGCCGGTGAGGTAACTGGCCGAGGCGCGGGCGTGGCCGCCGCCGCCGTCGCCCAGTTCATTGGCGTTGTTGTTGTCGAGGCTGCTGATGACGGTGATGTCTTTCTTGAAGGCGGCCAGCGGCTGGAGGGTGTAGGGTAATTCGAAATTTGGGCCGGTCGTCGTTGGCGTCCAGTAATCCATATTTGCGCCATTGGGAATATAGATGAAGGCCATGCGCGTCGGGAAGACTTTGGCTGCGCCAGCGGTTGCGCCCAGCAAGCGGGTGGCGGGCAGCAGGGACTCGAACAGCGGCAACGCCATGACCGTGCCAAGGCCGCGCAAAAATTTCCGGCGGGGTAATTGCCAGGGGTTGCTCATAAATCCGCAGGGTGGGCCAAGGGGAAATGACGGCCAGCCAAGCTGGAAAAGTAACACCCGGTGCGGGTTCCCGCAAGTCCATTTCCAAGGGTGATTCCACAAATTAAATTGCGGGCTGTTTTTGCCTTTCCCTGCGGGCTCGCGAGCGTCACAATCGGGCGTATCCCCCATGAAACGAATTCTCCCCTGCCTGCTGTTTTTATTGCTGCTCTGCGGTTGCATCAGCTCAAGCCTGACGGATTACCGCTACGTCACGCTGGCGGACATCAATGCCAAGCGCAGGGCCAACGCGGCTAATCAGGCCGAATTTTACAACAAATGGTATTACGCGGGGTCGGACGACAAATACGACTACATCTATGAATATACCAAGGGCATCTCCATAACTCCGCCCTCCCATTTTCATTACTACAAGCTAGATAAGGGACAGATCGAAAACCTCCCCGGCGCTGGGTCTCCTTTCAATCCCGACCTGAACGCGAACCCGGAAATTTTCACCTGGTAGCGGGGGCACATGAGCCAGGGGCCGAACACGATCAGCACCCTCGGCGCCTTCATTTATACTTGCAAGGCCGCGGTGGCCGCGACCCTTGCGATTTCGCTTTGCACCTTGTTCACGCTGCCCTGGGCGGTCTGGGCCGTGGTCTCGGCGTTGATCGTCATTCAACCGTCGCTGCATCCCTCGTTGCGTGCGTCGGTCGTGCGCGTGGTGGCGAACCTCATCGCGGCGTTCGTCGGCAGCGCGCTGCACGCCATCGTCGGCGTGCAGTTGATTGACTTGGTTCTCGGCATCATGGCCGTGGGCATGATTTGCCATCACACGAAGCTCGACGACGGCCTGCGCGCGGGTTATGCCGCAGTGGCCATCGTCACCCTTGCCATGCCGGACAACACGGTGGGCGGGGCGGTAAACCGGGTTGTCGCCGTCATCCTCGGCTGCATGTGCGCGTTGCTGGTGAATGTTGTGTTCGACAAACTCAGCACAAAGAATCCCCGCAAGGCTGACGAATTCTCCAGCGGAACCCATGAGGAATAACCATCTGGGTTCGGCGAACTATTTAGACTTTTGGCTGACGTCTTGGGCGGTTATGCCCGGCCACTTTTTATACTCCTGTGCGCGGCCAGTGCGGGGCGTTGGCGTTTCTTCGGGGTGGAATAAATGCGGGAGCGCGAGAACATCCGGATGTTCTCGCAATGAAGCGGGTAGCGGACAGGCCTTTTCCGGCGGATGATGCCATGCTTTGCGCGCGGGGATGTGAAAGAGCGCTCCTGATGGCAAATCAGCTTCGTTAATTTCCCGGGGCGGCGTGGCGGCCAATGCCGCCAGGTTGCGGGATTTTACTTCCAGAATTTGCCAAAGACCCTGTCGTGCATCGGTGAACACGGTAAAAGGCGGCTGAGCGCCGCCAGCCAGTGCCAGCGCTGCCGCCAGATGCAGGCTGCCACACGCCCAGACTGGGCGTATTTTTCCCGAATTACGCGCGGCATCGTCCACCTGCCAGGCGCGGATGGCTATGGCCGCCAGCCGCAGGCCGAGCACCGAACCGGGGCCTTCGACGTAGAGATAGCCGACCAATTTTTCCCATGACAAGCCGGCTTCAGTCAAAACTTCGCTTACGCCGGTGAACAGGCCTTCCAGCGCCGCCGCATCGCTTTCGCGCCAGCCGAGCCAGCGCGAGTTTTGCCAAATTCCAACGCGTACTTTCACGCCGCTGGCGTCAAGAAACAGCCATGAGCTTTTCAGGTCGAGCATCGCACGACCAAGATTCAGTTTTAATTCTAAATGTTCAACGCTTAACTCCGCGGAGGCAGCCCGGGTGCCGCCGGCGTAAATACACTTTTACGCATACCGCCGTCTTAAATTCGTCGGCAAAATTCCGAGTTCCTCGCGATATTTCGCCACCGTGCGCCGGGCGATCTGGACGTTCTTTTCGCCGAGGATGGCGACGATATCCTGATCGCTGTACGGCTTGGCGGGGTTTTCCTCGCTCACGATTTGCGCAATGCGATCCTTGATGCTGGTGTTTGAGACGGACTCGCCGTTGGCGGTGTAGCCGGGGGTGAAGAAAAATTTGAATTCGAACACGCCCCACGGCGTGGCGATATATTTGTTGGCGATGGCGCGCGAGACAGTGGTCTCGTGCACGCCGACGGCCTGTGCGACCTGGTTCATCGTCAGCGGGCGCAGCTTGGAAACGCCGTGCTCGAAAAAGTCCTTCTGCTGGTTGAGGATCTCCCGCGTGATGCGTTCGATGGTCTGCTGGCGCTGTTCAATGGAACTAATGAGGAATTTGCCGGAGCGCATTTTCTCCGAGATATATTCCTTTTCCTTCGGGGTCAGGTTGTTCTTGGCGAGCAGTTCTTTATACGTCCCGCTCAGCCGCAGCCGCGGGATGTAGTCGCGGTTGAGGTTGATGAGCCAGCGGTCGCCGTCGCGCTCGATGCGCACATCCGGTTCAACGACGCGGTTGGAGTCCTCGCCGAAACGCCGGCCCGGCGCGGGGTCGAGCGTGGCGATTTCCTCCAGGGCGTCCTGCACGTGTTCCAGGCTGGCGTCAACTTTGCGGGCGATTTCAGGGATGCGCCGGCGCAACAGCAGGGCGTAATGGTTGCGCAGGATGTTCGCCGCCAGGCTGTCGCCGTGGCCACGGATTTTCAGTTGCTGAATCAGAGATTCCTGCACATTGGCGGCGCCGATGCCCGGTGGGTCAAAAGTCTTGAGCAACTCGGCGGCGTCCTGCACCGCTTTCAGTGGGAGGCCCGCCATGAGCGCGATGTCGGAAACGCCGGCGGTCAGGAAACCCTGGTCGTTGAGGCTGCCGACGAGGTAGCGCAGCGCCTCGCGCAGCTTGGGCTCGCCATCCGCCAAATCGGCCTGGCCGAGCAGGTGTTCCTGCAAAGAAGTTTCGCTCACCAGCGAATCGAAGAAATGCTGGCGGCGTTCGGCGTCCTCGCGCGTGAAGGTGTTCTGGCTGCCCGCCTGTTGGAAATGGTCCCGCCAGTCCTGGTCGAGTTTGCGCAGGATTTCAAAGTCGTTCTGGAAACGCATTTCCTCGTTGGCCTCAGGCGTGGCTTCATTCTCGCCGTTGCGGTCGGAGTCGTTTTCCTCGTTCTGTTGTTCGATGGAAACGCCGCTCATGGGCATTTCTTCGAGCAGGGGGTTGCTTTGCAATTCCTCCAGGATCGTGTGGCGCAACTCCAGCGCCGGCGCTTGCAAAATTTTAAGCGACTGGCGCAGTTGCGGCGCCAGGACCTGGCTTTGGGTGAGCTTTTGAAATTGGTGGAGGCCTTGATGCGCCATGATAATCTTCTCTCTCGGGGCAGGCGGGGCGGATTATTTGGAGTTTTTCTGCATCCAGCGCTGGCTGGCGGTCGCGCCGTGCGGCCCGTACAGGTCGCGCACGTATTCCGCAAGTTTTTCGTTGGTTGGGCCGTAACCGTCGCTGTAAAGGTAGCGTTCAAGAATGTCGAGCAACTCGGCGGCGCTTTGGTAGCGTTCTTCGCGTGGGCGGGCGAGGGTCTTGTGCAGGATGGCGTTGAGCTTGGCGTCCACATCCTCACGAACTTTGGCAAAATCCGGCAGCGGCATTTTGAGGATGTTCTCCCGCGTGGCTTCGGGCGTTTCGCCTTCAAAGATGTTGCGCATGCAGAGCATTTCCGCCAAGACGACGCCACAGCCGAACAAATCCGCGCGCCCGTCGGTGACTTCGCACTTGGCCTGTTCGGGGGAGAGGTATTCGTCCTTGCCGGCGATTACCTCGCCTTCTTCATTATACATCAGGTCGAGCGCTTTCGCGATGCCGAAGTCGGTCAGCTTCACGTCGCCCTCGCTGGCGAGCATGATGTTCTTGGGGTTCACGTCGCGGTGTACGATGCCCAGCAGCCGGCCCTGCGCATCGCGTTTCTGATGCGCGTAGGCCAGCCCGCGGGAGACGCGGGAGACGATGAAAACGGCGAGGGTAACGGGGATTTTCTGTTTTGTCTCAAGGTGCCGGATGATAAAATCTTCGAGGTTCTTGCCGTTCACGAATTCCATGACCATGTAATATTGCCCCCCGATGACGCCGAGGTGGTAGGTCTGCACGATGTTGGTGTGGATCAGGTCGGCCACCAGGCGCGCCTCGCCGACAAAGTTGCTGCGAAATTCCGGAATGGCCGAATACTCCTCGCGAATCAGCTTGATGGCGACTTGCTTGCTGAAATTGTCCGAGCCCAGCTGGCGCCCTTCGAGCACCATACCCATCCCGCCCTCCGCAATCGAGCGCACCAGCTCGTAGTGGATTTCGTTAAAAATGTGCTTCAGTTTGTTCAAGGGAAACGAATCAAAGTCTTTTCTTGCGTCGGCGGCAACCCCTTTTTCACAAACTCGCACGATTCTTGCTGTGGAGGGTTTTGCTTCGCGGGGCGCCGGTTGACAAAACCGGCGGGTTGCTTCATGCTGTCGGCATGATCTCCCTCACTGAAAGCGCGGCCCGCCGCATTGAGCAGCTCCAGCGCGAGCAAGGCGCGGGCGGCAAGCTCTTGCGCTTGTTTATTTCGACTGGCGGTTGTTCCGGCCTCGAATACGGCATGTCGTTCGACGAACTCAAAGCCGGTGACACGCGCATGGAGTCGCAGGGTATTGCCTTTCTGGTGGATGGCACGACGCTCGAAAAAATTGACGGCTCGTCGGTGCACTTTGACGATGGCTTGCACGGCAAGGGCTTCGAGGTGCGCAATCCGCGCGCCGCCAGCACCTGCGGCTGTGGGCGCTCGTTCAACTGATGTCCATAGCCACCCGCACCGGCGACGACGGCACGACCGCCCTTTTGTTCAACCGGCGCGTGCCCAAGACCCATCTGCGCATCATCGCTTCGGGTGCGGTGGATGAACTGAACGCCGCGCTGGGCCTCGCCCGGGTCTCGGCGCAGGATGTGAAAATCGCCGCCATTTTATTCGCCGAGCAAAAATGCCTCGTCGGCCTTATGGCCGAACTCGCCACCGACGATGCCGACCGCCCGCGCCTGCTCCAGTCCAAGCTCCAGCGCCTGGTGCCGGAAGACCTGGCCCGGCTCGACGCCCTGGTCGCAGACCTCGAGGCGCGCCAGCCGCCTGCTAATGATTGGGACACCCCTGGCGCTAACCTTGCGCACGGGCATTTGCACTTCGCCCGCGTCATTTGCCGCCGCGCCGAACGCGAATGTGTCGCTCTCCGCGCTACTGGCGCTCATGTCCCGGATTTGATTTTGCAATACCTCAACCGCCTGTCGGATGCCCTCTGGCTGCTCGCGCGGGAACTGAACTGAAGCTGAATGGAAATTGTTTTTGAGATTGCCGGAAATTTGGGGTGGGGCGGTTTGCTCGCATCAGCCGGGTAGCAGTCGGGTCAGTCTTTTTTCGGCAGGTGCATCAGTTCGGCACGGGCGAACAAATATTCGGTAAAATCCACTTTTTCGGTATCCAGGCATTTGTTGAAAAAGTATCGCGCATTGTTGAAGTCGCCCTTGAGCAGGTGTGTCATGCCGGCATAATAAAAAGCTTCACACTGGTGTTCGCGCACGGTTTTGTCGTCGCCCTTGGCCGCTTCCGTCAAAAAATCATCTTCCTTTAATTTTCCCATCAGGAAACGCCCCACAGTTTTCTGCCAGCCATCTTTCCAGCCGGCCACGGCTTGGGCCAGCCCGGCTGGTGTTTCATCGCGGTGCAGGCGGCGCAGGGTCAGCGCCAAATAAAACCGGATATAATCTTCTTTCGCGGGGTTAAGTTCGATCGCTTTGGTGTAATCAGTAATCACACCCTCATAATTACCTTTGGTCTGCCGAAGTATGCCGCGATTTTCGTAGGCGATGAATTGGTTTGGGTCCAAGGCGATGGTTTGGTCGTAATCGGCGATGGCTCCGTCGAAATCGTCTTTGGTTAGTTTGGCGTTACCGCGGCTGAGGTAGGCATTCGTAAATTTGGGATTTAAGACCGTGGCCTGGTCGAAATCGGCAATCGCCCCGTCGAGATCGCCTTTGGCTTTTTTGGCGCCGCCACGATTGTAGTATCCGACCTCCAGTTTTGAATTTAATTTGACGGATTGGGTGTAATCGACAATGGCGCCGTCGAGATCGCCAACCGTCTGGCGCACAAACCCGCGGTTGAAGTAGGCCAGGGCATATGTGGGATCGAGGGCAATGGCCGTGTCAAGGTCGGCGATGGCGGTGTAGTAGGAGCCTTTGCGTATCTCGGAAAGGGCGCGGTCAACGTAGGCCGCGACAAATTTCGGATCCAGTTCAAGAGCTTTGTCGTAGTCCGTGGCCGCGCCGTCGAAATCGCCCTTGAGCTTTTTGGCATTCCCGCGGTTGTTATACGCCAGCGCCGATTTTGGGTCGAGTTCGATGGCCTTGTCATAGTCCGCGATGGCTTCGTCCAACTTACGTTTCTCCAGCTTGGCCCCGCCGCGATTGATATAGGCGTTGGTCAGGGTGGGGTCGAGTGCGATGGCTTGGTCGCAATCGGCGATGGCGCCGTCGAAATCACCTTTGGCTTTTTTGGCAAGGCTGCGGCTAGAGTAGAAATTGGCGTTTTTCGGCTCCAGTTCGATGGCCTGGTCTAAATCGGCCAGGGCCCCGACCGAATCGCCTTTGGCTTGCTTGGCGTTGCCGCGGCCAGAGTAAACGGCCGGCTGTTGCGGGTTTAATTTGAGCGATTCGGTGAAATCGGCGATGGCGCCGTCGAAATCGCCAATGGCTTTGCGCATGGCCGCTCGGTTGTTGTAAACTTGATCGTACGTGGCGCCGAGGTTGATCGCCTGGTCAAAATCGGCGAGCGCGCCGCGGAAATCGCGCAGAGCTTTTTTGACGAGGCCGCGATTATAGTGGGTCTTGAAGTCGGTCGGGTCCAGCTCAAGCGCTTGGTTGTAATCGGCCAGGGCCCCGTCGTAATCGGCCTTTTGCTGCTTGGCGATACCCTGGTTCGCGTAATCCGTGGCCGTAGTTTGGGCCGGGAGGAGGCCGGCGGATGCCAGCAAAAACATGGCCAGGCCGAGGATGGGGGAAGGGCGCGGCTTCATGTGGCGGGCCCTTACGGGGTCGGAGGCTTGCGGCCGTGTATGCCGGAGATGGAGTCGAACGCATACCGCAGTATCCAGGCTTTTGCCGCCGTACCCGTAGTGCCGGAAATTTGGGTGGTATTGTCAACCGCTTCGGCTTTTAACAGAGCGGTTTCAAGGACATGCGTCGCCGTGGGAGAGCGATTGGCCAGCCGAAAAAGGATTTTGTAGGCGGCGCCTTCGTAGATGCGATAGCAGGCGAGTGGATCACCGTTGTTATAGATCCCGACGCCGCTGGTGATGGCGTCTTGAATGGTCGTGTTGATGATCAATGCATCAGCCTCAGTGCATTCGAGTTCGAGCGCAGAGCGGACTTTTTTCGCCTCGGCCAGCGCGCGCTTCACGTCGGGGGTAAAATCCTCCAGCTTGCGCTCGAAAGGTTCATCGAGGGTCGCCAGCTCATCGGCGATGACACTGGCCGGGATGGCGAAATTCAGGTTTTGCCCGGAAGTGTAAGTGGAGGCAGTCAGGCCGATGACTTCGCCCGTTGCCGCCGAGAGGATTGGGCCGCCGCTGGAACCAGACGAAATCGGGGTGGTAACCTGAATGAGATCGTATTTGCCCTCGTGGGGACGCAGGCCGCTGATGATGCCTTGAGAGAGGGTGTTGCCCAAGCCGAGTGGGCTGCCAATGGCAACCACTCCGGCGCCAATGCGCACCGCGGCCGCGGGCGCCAACTTGAGCGGCGGTTGGGTCAGTGGATCGACTTTAAGCAGGGCGATATCCCAGCCTTTGTCACTGCGAATAACCGCGGTGGCGACATAAGTGGATTCGTCGGAAGTTTGGATTTCCACTGTCGCGGCATCGGCGACGACATGCAGGCAAGTAACGATCACGCCGGTTTTGTCGACGATGAAGCCACTGCCTTGTTCAAGTTTTCGGCCGGCGGCGGTGTAGGTCCTCAGGGTCACAACACTTGGGTTGGTCTTGGCGAAGAGGTCGGCAAGATCAACCTCCGCGCGAGTTACCGGGGCCACGGCCAGCAATCCCATGCTCCAGAGGAATGATAGGCGAACGATTCGGAATAAAAAACGATTCAACGCGCCTCGCGCAGCCCAACGTTGGCGCGAGGCAAAAGACGGCCAGGGGCGGATAGCGGCAGACACCCATAAAACCTAACTGACGCCCGTCGCCGCAGGCAATGTTTTACTAACGGGAAATCACATTCGCGAACCGTCGGGGGCGGAGACGATTTATTTCGTCTTCTTCGGCCGCGATTTCTCGCGCGGATTCAAATACGTCTTTTCGCGGAGAAGTTCCTCGTACATCTCCAGCATGCGCACGCCTTCGCGGGGGCGGACTTCGTCGGCCTTCGTTGCGCGGTCGATTTGTTTTTTCATCAGGCGCGCAAGTTCTTCGCCGTCCCACTGGATCATTTCCAGAATTTTGTCCACCCGCGCGCCGTTGATGGATTCCTCGATATAGAAGCCGTCCTCCTCGTCCTCTTCGAGGAATACGTGCACTTCGTTGACGCGCCCGAAAAGGTTGTGCAGGTCGCCCATGATATCCTGGTACGCGCCGACGAGGAACACGCCGAGGTAGTAGGGCTTGTTGGGCTGGAGCGGATGCAGCGCCAGCGTGCCGCGCACGTCCTCCAAATCAATAAAGCGCGAGACCTTGCCGTCCGAGTCGCAGGTGATGTCGACGAGGACGGTCTCGACGGTAGGCTTTTCATCGAGGCGGTGGATGGGCAGGATGGGGAAGAGCTGGTCGAGCGCCCAATGGTCGAGCAGCGACTGGAAGACGGAGAAATTGCAGACGTATTGCTCGGCGAGCATGGTGTTGAGCTGGGCCAGTTCGTCGGGCAGATAGCCGCGGGCGGCGGCACTTTTCTGACGGATGTCGGCGCAGATTTTCCAAAAGAGGCTCTCGGCTTCCGCGCGCGTTTCCAAATCTAGGAAACCGAGGGTGAAGAGCGTCTGCGCTTCCTCTTTTTTCTGCTGGGCGTCGTGAAATCTTTCGAGCCGGCCGTATTGGTCGCTGTCGTTGAAGATGTGTTCGAGGGCCAGGATGACTTCGTGTTTCTTGTGCTTCTTCTTTTTTTTGCCGTTCAGGGAATGGAACGGCGTGGACTTCGAGATGCGGTCCACGACTTCCAAAATCAAAATGGAATGCGGGGCGACGAGCGCGCGGCCACTTTCGCTCACGATGTCGGGCACAGGCACGCCCGCGTTGTCGCACACGCTCTTGATATTCGAGACGACGTCGCGGGCATATTCTTCGAGCGAATAATTCATCGACGACTCGTAGTTCGCGCGGCTGCCGTCGTAGTCAATCCCCAGGCCGCCGCCGACATCGATAAGCTTCATGTTGAAGCCCAGCTTGTGCAGTTCGACGTAGAAGCGCGTGGCCTCGACGACCGCCTTTTTGATGGTCAGGATATTCGGCACCTGCGAGCCGATGTGGAAGTGAACGAGTTGCAGGATGTTTTCCAGGCCGGCCTTTTTCAACTTGCTCACGGCCAGCATCACTTCGCCGGTGGTGAGGCCGAACTTGGCGTCTTCGCCCGACGATGTGGCCCATTTACCTTCGCCAGTGGTGCGCAGTTTGATGCGCAGGCCCAGGCGCGGCTCGATGCCGGTTTCCTTCGCAATGCGCAGGATGTCGTCAATTTCCGAAAGCTGTTCGACGACGAGGATGATGTTCTTGCCCAGCTTGCGGCCCAGCAGGGCGAGGCGGATGTATTCGGCGTCCTTGTAGCCGTTGCAAATCAGCAGCGCGTGCTTGCTGTCGAGCGCGGCCAGCGCGATGAGGAGCTCCGGCTTGCTGCCCGCTTCGAGGCCGAAGCCGTATTCCTCGCCCGCATCGAGGATTTCTTCGACCACTTCGCGCAGCTGGTTGACCTTGATGGGGAACACCCCGCGGAAGACGCCGCTGTATTCCTCCTGCGCGACGGCGGTGCGGAACGCCTCGTTCAACTGGGTGACGCGGTGGCGCAGTAAATCCTGCACGCGGATGGTCAGCGGCGCGCGCAGGCCCATCGAGGCGGCCTCGTTGACAATGTCAAGCAGGCGGATTTTGCGGTGGTCCGCGCACGGGTGCACGCACAGGCCGCCGTCCTCGCCGATGGAAAAATGGTTTCCGCCCCAGCGTTTGATGCCGTAGTAGTCTTCCGCGTCGCGCAGCGTCCACGGGGCCGAGGTATGAATTTTGAGTGCCACTGCCGAAATGTTTTGAGCTACACTTGCGTTAAACCATCCCCGCGCGCGGTGCAATATCGAATGCAAAAATTTCCGTGACGAACGCGTTGCGCATTTTTATCGAAAAGAAAAAGCCAATACAACCTGTGCGCGAGTTCTTTCGAGGGTCTCAACGGGGGTAATTTCCCGCTTGTGTAATGGGCTGTTTAAATATGGATTGGCGTTTATTGGTTTTGGCTATAATACCTCGGCTAAATTTGTGAATGGCGAGTATATTGATCATCACTCGGTGAGTCTCTGAAAGGATCTAATATGAATGCAAAACTCAAAACCCTCCTCGCCGCGATTGTGCTGGCCGGTGGTGTGGTTGCCTTGGCGGCGCAGTACCGGGAAATTCTCCGGTTGCGCGGACAGTTGAACCTTTCCGCAAACTCGAAAATTTCCGCAAGCGGCAGTCGCGCTGAACACGTCGCTGCGCTTTCCAAAATTCTCAATCTGGCGGGCACGGACCAAATCCAATCCATGCATCAGGTGCTCGATTTTGTTGACCACCTCAACCCCGCCGATGCGAAAGGGGTCTTGGAGTCTTTCAGCAAACTGCCGGAGAACGCGGCCTCGGATCTGGCCAAATCGATGGTGCTGACGCGTTGGTCCGAAGCCGACCCCGCCGCCGCCCTGGCCTGGGCCAAGAGCCGGACAAAATTTGACGGGCGCAGCGCCGACATTGCCACTGTTTTCCAAGCTTGGGCCGCTAAAGACCCATCGGCCGCGCTCGCCGCCGTCAACCAGGTGGATGACCCCCGTGCGCGGGATGATATTTATCAAAATGTTTTTGCCCGTTTGGCGGCCGTGGATCCACAGGCAGCCCTGGCCACATTGAGCAAAATGCCCCCGGGCCAGCAACCGGTTGATGCCTATGGCGAAGTATTCTATACTTGGGCCATGCAGGATCCGACCGCGGCATCCGCTGCGGCGCTCAAGCTTGCGCCGAGCCTCGCGCGCAACGAAGCGATGCAACAACTTGCTTATGGCTGGGCGCAACAGGACCCGACTGCGGCCCTCGCATGGGTGAACGGCCTGCCGGCGGGCAATGTCCGCAACGGTGCACTTATGTCTGCCCTGACTTCCATTGCGAAGGATGACCCCAAAGCTGGCACAACGTATCTGGCCAGCGTTCCCAATGGCCCCACGAAGAATTCCCTGACGGTCAACTTTGCCGCCAATTGGGCCACGACCGATCCGACCGCCGCCCTGGCCTGGGCGGATAACGTAACTAACGGCCAGACCCACGATCAAGCGGTGCAAGGCATCCTCGCGCAAATGAGCGAATCCGACCCTGCCGGCGCCGCCAAAGAACTTGAACAGATTTCCCTGGCCAGCGTGCGCGACGCCGCCCTTCCGCAATTGGCTTCAGCCTGGGCGCAAAAGGATATTCAAGGCGCGCTCACCTGGGTGCAATCGTTGCCCGCTACTGATGCCGACGGACGCAACCAGGCAATTCGCAGTGTGATGGGGACTTGGGCCCAAACCGACCCCGTCAGCGCCGCCGCTTATGCCCTGACCATCCCCCGGGACCCGAGTTTTCGCGGGTTGACCGATGTTATCGTGCAGAATTGGGCCAACGCAGATCCGGAAGCGGCTTATGCTTGGGCTCAAACAGTGCCAGCCGACGTGGCTCTGGGATCGCCTCTGAATACCGGGGCAAAATCAAACTCTATGCGAACTGCGTTGACGGCTTATGCCAATGTTGATCCGCAGACTGCATGGAATGCGGCCGAGCAAGCCCCGTTCGATCATCTCATCCAGCAAGACGGCCCGGATGGTATGCTCACCAAGACATTAGCCAACATTGCCATAGTTTGGAGTTCGCAGGATCCCGCGCAAGCCGCCGCGAGTCTCTCACAGCTTACACCGGGAAGCCCCGCCAATAATGCCACCAATGTCGTCGTGAATAACTGGGCTAAACAAGATCCACAGGCGGTGTCCGATTGGATTAACACCTTGCCCCCTGGCCAGACGCGCGACACTGCGATCACGCAACTGGTCACCGTGGAAGGCAAGAACGATTTGCCGACGGCTTTCAATTGGGCGACTTCGATTGACAACCCTTTTTCCCAAAGTAGCGCCCTCACTTCCGTCTTGCAGGAATGGGCCAAGCGGGATCCTGCGGCGGCCACAGCGGCGGTGCAGTCAGCCAATTTCAGTCCGGCGCAACAAGCCAGGCTTCAGGCGGTCATCACCCAGTATTCTCACCAGGCGGCGTTGAAGAATTAAGACTTAAAAGGGTATCCGGAAGCAAAATTGGCGGAAGTGGTTAGACGGAGAAGTTTTTTAAAAAGCTTGGAACTTTTCCAGCATGCCTGTTGTTATGTCATTGACAGCAAGTAATTTAAACAACTAACCACGCAAAAAATGTCCGTGCAAAAAATGCCACTTATGAAAAACGCCAATCCCCAATTGCTCTCTTCCACGCCAAACGGCGCCCGCCGTTTTTGGCGTTTCCTGATGCTGGCCACTGTTATTGTTTGCGCCGGCTTGGCCGGTTGCGTCGTTATGAATGGGAAAGACACCACCACCAGTGGCCGGAAAATCGACGACGCCACCTTTGCCCAGGTTGTGCCGGGCAAAACCAAGGATTTCGTCGAGGCCCTGCTCGGCGAACCCTCGGAAAAGAAAACCAAGGAAGACGGCACGGTGCAGTGGCGCTGGCGCTATTCCGAACGACATGATTCGAACACGGGTTTTATTGTTCTCTTTGCTTCGCACAGTTCCTCCACCATGACCCAGAACCGCTATGTCGAATTCAAGGACGGGGTCGTGACCCGGGAATGGACGGAGTAACTCGATTTGTTAGGGGTGACTGAAACCGGGCGGGCGGCGAGGGGGCAGGGTCCTCGCCGCCCGCTTTGTTTTGGCTGGGAAACAGTCCAAAAATCGTGGTTGCCAAGGGCCGGGCTGTTCCGCATAGTCAACCTTTACGCGCAAGGCGAAGTCCCGCCCTGCGCTCCTTAATTTTACCCGGAGTTTTACCGTGAGAGACGAATATCTTAAAGAAGCCCAGAAAATCATCACCGACCCGAACATCCTCATCAACGTGGTGTCGCGCCGGGTGAAGCAGCTTAAGTACGGCATGAAGTCCCTCGTGGAATCGCTGGAAAAGCTCGAGCCCGAGGACATCGCCCTGCGCGAGGTCATCGAGGGCAAGATTGACTACGAACTGTGGGACGGCATAGAAGACAAGGACAGGTAAAACGCACCGCGACGGCGGGAGGAGTGGTGGATGGCCGCCGGCCGGGCGTTCTGCCGGCTGGGAGAACCGTTTTTCTTACACCATGTCCGCTGCGCCCAAAGATTCCCCGCGTTTCACTGAAATCCGCAATTCCAAGGCCTTCCATCTTTATCATGTGGGCGAGCGCCTGGAGGCGGGCATCATGCTCAAGGGCACGGAGATGAAGTCCCTGCGCCAGGGCCAGGCGCAACTGGCCGACGCTTTTGTGCGCTTCGAGGACGGCGCCCCGGTTCTCCACCACGCGCACATCGCCGAATACGCCCTCGGCAATATCCACAACCACCCGCCGCGCCGCCCGCGCAAACTCCTGCTGCACACGCGGGAAATCACGAAACTTCAGGCCGCCGTCGAGCGGCAGGGCATGACGGTCATTCCGCTGCGCATTTATTTCAAGGAAGGCCTCGCCAAGGTGGAAATCGCCGTGTGCAAGGGCAAGAACGTCGCCGACAAGCGCGAGAGCCTTCGTCGCAAAACCGAGCTGCGCGAAGCCGAGCGCACGCTGCAAGCTTACAAAAGAAAATAAAAAACAGCAATGCTCCACGTCGTCTTATTTCAGCCGGAAATCCCGCAGAACACCGGCAACATCGGCCGGGTCTGCGCGTTGACGCGCTCGCGCCTGCACCTTATCCATCCGCTCGGCTTCCGCATCACGGACCGCCATCTCAAACGCAGTGGCATGGATTACTGGAAGTCGCTCGACGTGGTGCACCACAAAAACTGGGAAGACTTTTTGGCCTTTGGCTGTGGCCCCAAGCGGCTGTGGCTTTTCACCACGCACGCCCAACAAAGCTACTGGGACGTGAAATTTGCCGACGAAGACGGCCTGCTCTTCGGCAACGAGGGTGGGGGCGCGCCCTCCTGGCTGCATGAATGGGCCGGCGCCGCCCGCAGCATCCGCATCCCGCAAGCTGACCCCGCGCTCCGCTCGCTCAATTTGTCCACCGCCGCGGGCATAGGGGTTTACGAAGCCATGCGACAGTTGCAAATGCCAGGGTGCTAGCCGGCAAAAAGGTCACTGGGGAATCAAGGCGGGAATTTTTTGATTCAGTACTTCACGCAATTTGTGCGCCAACGCGTCCGGCGCAAACGGTTTTTGGAGGAACGCCGTGCTTTGATCCAGCACCGATTGGTGCACCATGGCATTTTCGGGATAGGCGGAGGTGAAAAGAATTTTTATTTTTGGGTTTAACGCCAGGACCCGCTCAGACAATTCCTTGCCATTCATGTTCGACATAACGACATCGGTGAATAACAAATCAATCCGCCCGATCTCAGGCTGCGGCACCAGGTCCATCGCGTCGACGCCACTGGCCGCCGCCAAAACCGTGTAACCCAGGCGTCTTAACAATGCCGCCGCCATATCCTGCAGGGCCAGATCGTCCTCAACCAGCAGGATGGTCTCCGTCCCACGCGGTAAATCCGGCGACTCGAGTCGCTGCACAGGCATTTCCGCCTTGAACTCCACTTGAGGCAGGAAAATTTTGAAAGTCGTGCCCCGGCCTGGTTCGCTATAAACGCTGATATGACCACCGCTTTGTTCGATAATTCCATAACAGGTGGACAGGCCCAAGCCGGCCCCCTGGCCTATGCCCTTGGTCGTAAAAAACGGTTCGAAAATGCGGGACTTCACTTCCTCGCTCATGCCAGTGCCCGTGTCCGTGATGGCGAGCATGACATATTCTCCGGCCTTTAATTCAGGAAAACGGCGGATGTATTCCTGTTCCAGCGTGACATTGGCGGTTTCGAGCGTGAGTTTGCCGCCATTGGGCATGGCATCGGCGGCATTCATCGCCAGATTGACAATCACTTGCTCCATTTGCCCTGGGTCCATTTTCACCGCTTTAAGTCCGACGGCGGGAACCAGGCGCACGTCCGCACCCTTGGCTAACAAATGGCGCAAGATGTTTTCCATCCTGGTCAGGACCAAGTTCAGATCCAGAATTTCAGGCTGGAGGATTTGTTTGCGGCCGTACGCCAGCAGTTGCCGCGTCAAGGTCGCGGCCCGTTCCGCCGATCGGTTGATTTCAGCCACATTTTTCGTCAGAGGGCTCCCGGCGGGAAGGGTAGCCCGCAGTAGTTCATTCTGGCCGATGATGGCCGTCAAGATGCTGTTGAACTCGTGCGCAATGCCGCCCGCCAGTTTGCCGACAGTTTCCAGTTTCTGTGATTGCAGAATCCTTTCTTCCAGTTGGCGCCGCCGGGTGATGTCTTCGGCAATGCCAACCAGGCGGTAAACCTTTCCTGCGGCATTCCGAATGGGGAAGCCGCGATCGCGAATCCAGCGCATCGTGCCGTCTGGCCGGAAAATGCGGTAGGTTTCGTCAAAAGCGTTGAGATGCGCCGCAGCCGCAAAAGCCGTCTTGACCCGTTCCTGATCCTGCGGATGGGTGGCATCGTTCCAGCTGTCCGGTGAATCGTAAAGGCTTTGGCGGCTGCGTCCCCAGACGGTTTCATACGCAGGGCTCAAATAATCGATTTTGCCGCTTTCCAAATCGGTGACCCAGAACACCTCGGTGATATTCTCGGCCAGTTGGCGAAACCGTTCTCCGCTCTCGCGCAACGCCTCTTCGGCGGTCTTGCGTTCGGTGATGTCACGGAAGGTCCAGATTCGGCCATAATATTTTCTGTCCTTCCCCAGCACTGGGGCGGAGTAGCGGTCCAGGGTCGTCCCGTCCTTCAGCGCAATCTCATCACGGCTGATTTCATTCGGGTGGGAATTAAGGTAAAGCACTTTCTCGAAAAACTGCGCAGGATTTTTCGTGACGTTCGTGACCCACCGCACCTGCTGCTCGTCGTCATTGTTATCCACTATATCCTGGGGGATTTTGAACTGGTCGACGGTCCGCTGGTTTTGAAAAATTTTCTTCCCTTTCCCATCCACGACCAGAACCCCGTCGAGGGAGGAATTCATATTGGCTTCAAAAAGAGCGGTCTCCAAGCGTAACTCCGCTTCCGTTTGTTCCCGCACCTTGATTTCTTCTTTTGCGCTCAGGTAGTCCGCTTTTAGCCGGCGGACCACTGCCGTAACGGCCAGGCCTGTTCCCAGGGCAATAAGGATCGTCGCGACGACGAGCCCGTCACCAATAATTCTGATTAGGGAAATAAACTGGGCCAGAGCCTGGGCAGTTTCGGCCGCGTCGTTTTCGACAAAATCATTTAATTCATTGATAGCCATTAAGAATACATCGTAGGCGGGGGCTTGCTTCGCGTTGATCAGCTCTATGGCGGCAAGATCCTGATTGGCCCGGCTGAACTCCAACACCGACAGGGTCTGCTCCCAATACGCTTTTCGCGTCTGCATAACCCGATCGTAAAGTTTTCTTTCCTTTTCCGAGCCAACCAATTCCAGGTAGTCGGCCAGGTCTTTGGCGTTGGCTTTTTCAATATCGTAAATGGTTTCATCAAGACTGGTCAGTTCCTGCGGGTCATTCTCCAGGACGTGCCACAGCACATCGGCCTGCATTTGCCCCGCCTCCTGGTCGGCATCGCCAATCAAGGATAATTTATTCAGGGCGCTCGACTGTTGCAGTTGGTTGCTGCGTTCGATGGCGTGCAGGCTGAAATAAAACAAACCGCCGATAACCAGCAGGAAAGCGCAAAGCGCCCCGAACATAAGCGACACCTGCCGGCCAACCGACATGAGACTAAATCTGTTCATGCGCTGGCTTTAATCTGCGGCGCATCCAGCATCTCGCGCACTTTATGGGTCAGGGCCGCCGGGGTATAAGGTTTGGGCAGGAACTCAACTCCCGTCTCCAGCACCCCGTGGTTGGTGATGGTTTCGCCGGTATAGCCCGACGTAAAGAGGATTTTGAGCTGGGGATAAGTTGTTTTGAGCCACTCGGCCATCATTTTGCCGCCCATTAGTGGCATGATGACATCGGTGACCACCAGATCAATCGGCGAGCCGGAGTGTTCTCGTACGACGCGCAACGCATCCTGACCGTTTGAGGCAGACAAAATTTTATAGCCCTGGGCTTCTAACAGGGTGCAAGCCAGGCTCCTTACCGCGGGTTCGTCCTCCACCACGAGCAAGGTTTCCGTCCCGGACGGCAACGGGCCGAGGTGGAACGGCAGCGGGGTGATGCTCAGGGGCAATTCGACCGTGGGGAAATAAATTTTAAAGGTGGTGCCTTGCCCCACCTGGGTTTGGACGCCGATGTGCCCGCCGGATTGTTTGACGATGGTGTGGCAAGTGGCCAGGCCCAAGCCGGTGCCCTTGCCCAAAGGTTTCGTGGTGAAAAACGCCTCAAATATGTGTGCTTTGATTTCGTCGGTCATGCCGGTCCCGGTGTCGCTCACACTGAGTACTACGTGGTCGCCGGGAATTGCGCCCGGGTGCGCGTGTGCATGGGCTTCATCGAGCGCGGCATTTTCGATGGCGATGGTCAGCTTGCCGCCTTTGGGCATGGCATCGCGAGCATTGACCACCAGGTTCATCAACACCTGCCCGATATAACCTGGGTCGGCCTTGATGCGTCCGATTTGTTTTCCGGGCAAAATCGTCATGGCAATGTTGGCATCGATGAGCCGGCGCAGCATTTGGTCCAGGTCTTCCACGACCAGATTGAGGTCGAGGACAGCGGGCAGCACCGTTTCTTTCCGGATGAAAACAAGTAGTTGCCGCGTCAACCCAACGGCGCGCTCCGATGCTTGGCGGATTTCATTGGTATATTTTTTCAGCAGATGATCCGGGCCCAGTTTTAACGCGATCATGTCGCTGCAGCCAATGATGACCGCGAGCACATTGTTAAAGTCGTGGGCTACGCCGCCGGCGAGCTGGCCGATCACGTCCATTTTTTGCCCTTCAATAAACTGCGCCTCCAGCCGGTCTCGCTCCACTTTTGCTTCCACTTCGACCATGGCGCGGCGCACCGCTGGCCCAAGCCGGGCGAGCCGATCCTTCAGGACATAGTCCGTCGCCCCGCTCTTAAGCGCTTCAATCGCCCGTTCCTCGCCCTGCATCCCGGACACGAGGATTACGGGGATGGCCGGCCAGCGGGCACGGACGAGGGCGATGGCCGAAAGCCCGTCAAATTTGGGCAAGGTATAATCGGAAAGAATCAAGTCAATGCCGCCCTTTTCGAGGGCGGTAACAAAACCATCTTGGGCTTCCACGCAAGTTATGGTGCAAGCGATGCCGGCGGCCTCCAGCGTGGCGTGCACGAGCGCGACGTCGCTGTCGTCGTCCTCCAGATGCAGAATGTGGAGCGGAACTTTCATTTTTGGCCGCTTACTTTGCGGAAGAAACGACTTCGCTGCCCGGATTCAACGCGGCCCTGCTTCCAGTCTGCGGCGGGGGCTCGTTCACGGCCGCCCAGAAGACGCCGAGCATTTTCACCGCCTTCATGAACTCGGTGAAATCCACCGGCTTCACCACGTAGGCGTTGACGCCGTGATTGTAGCACTCAATCAAGTCCGGTTCTTCGCGCGAGGATGACAGCACCACAATGGGTATCATCTTCAGGTTTTCGTCGGCCTTGATTAGTTTCAACACTTCCATTCCGGTGACCTTGGGCATCTTGAGGTCCAGCAGCACCGCGACGGGGTTGCCCTCGGCCCGGGTGCTGTATTTGCCGCGCCGGTAAAGATAATCCAGCGCTTCTTCGCCGTCGTGGACGATGAAAACCTTGTTCGCCAGATTATATTCTTCGAGCGCGGCCAGGGTCAGCTCCAGGTCGCGCGGATCGTCTTCGGCAACGAGAATGTGTCGGAAGTTCATTTATGTTTCTTTTGGTTTGGGGATGGAAAAATAAAATGTCGCGCCGCCGTTCAGCACGCCCTTGGCCCAGGTCCGACCGCCGTGCCGCAGAATGATGCGCTGGACGTTGGCCAGGCCGATGCCCGTGCCTTCGAACTCAGTGTGGCTGTGGAGCCGCGAAAAGACCCCGAACAGCTTCCCGGCATATTTTGGGTCAAAGCCGGCGCCGTTGTCGCCGATGAAAATCACTGTTTCACCGTTTTCATTGGGAACTTCCCCAATTTCGATTTTGGTCTCAACCCGCGCGCTCGTGAATTTCAAGGCGTTGGAAATCAGATTGACCAGCACCTGGCGCAAAAGGGCGCGGTCGCCGCGGACGGTGGGCAGAGGCTGGATATTCCAGGCAATGTTCCGGCCTTTGGTCTCCGACTGAAAATCGCTCAGGGTCTCCCGCGTCAACTCATCGAGATTGACGTTCGTTTTTTGCAGTTCTGCCCGCCCGATGCGGGAAAAGGCCAGCAGGTCGTCTATTAAATTACCCATGCGTTGCGCCGCCAACGTAATCGTCGCCAGGTGGCGGAGGCTTTTTTCGGACAGGCTGGGCCCGGCGTCACTGCGCAACAAGTCCACGAAACCGAGGACATGACGCAGCGGCGCCCGCAAATCGTGGGAAACGGAATAACTGAACGCCTGTAACTCCTTGTTCGCGTCTTCCAGTTGCGCCGTGCGTTCGGCGACGCGTTGTTCAAGGGTTTCGTTGAGGCGGCGGATTTCATCTTCCGCCTTCTTGCGCTCCGTGATGTTGCGAATGTTGCACTGGATGAGCCGCTTTTCGTCCACGAGATAGGCATTGCTGATAAACTCGACCTCGACGCGCTGGCCGCTCTTGGTCTCCAATGGCAGCCCTTCGTAGTGAATGCGGTCCTTATGTTGCAATTCGGCGAAAGCGATTTTGGAAGCGCCGGTGCCTTTAAAGGGGCCGATTTCCCAGAGTTTTCGTCCGAGAAATTCCTCCTGCGAGTAGCCGAGCAAATCTTTCATGAATGGGTTGGCATCCACCACTTGTGCGGTGTCGGCGTCGAGGATGAGGATGCCGTCCTGTGCTGTTTCAAAAAGGCGCCGGTAGCGCAGCTCAGAGGCGAGTATCGCCTGCACGCTTCGTGCCTCAGCTTCCACGGACCGCGTCTTGGCCTGGTCGGTCCTTAAATTGGCTTGGTCGGTTCTTAAATTGGCCTCCTGCGTCCGCGAATTCGCTTCATCTGTCTGCGAATTGGCTTGTACGGTTCGTTCGTCAGCCAATTTGGTCCGCGAGTTGGCCTGGTCGGTCCGCGAATTGGCTTGTTCAGTTCGTTCATCGGCCAATTTGGTCCGTGAATTGGCTTCCGTGGTGCGGGCCTCGGCTTGCTCCGTCCGCACGTCGGCTTGCTGTGTGCGGGTCTTGGCTTGGGCGGTGCGCTCATCCGCCAATTTTGTCCGCGAGTTGGCCTCGTCCGTCCTGGTCTCGGCCTGTTCAATTCGACTGCTCTGGCTGGGCGCTGCCGTATCTTGATTTTTTTTTGTTCCGATTTCATCGCGAACAATCACCGTGCTTGGCTCTTTGTCCGATTCTGGTTGGGGTGGTACTATAATAGAATCTTTAGAGCTCATGGGTGAGAACAGGATAGGCTCAATGCCTAGGTGCCGATATGGGGTGTTACCCTACTTTTGCCCTGTGCCCTGACGCCCACTAACGGTTCGGTAATTGGGCCTCAGATTTAATTGATATTTGGGTGGCCAGAGGGGGTTTTCGGCGATTTCGCTTTTTTAACATCCTCGGCCATAAACATCGCGATCCTTTCCGTTGCCCCTCCTCGCCTCGTTTTCCCATTTTCCTCGGGAAATCAGTGCTATTGCGGCACAAGCTCAGTAATAACCCTGAGGGGGGCTCGGGTAGATGCCGGATGGGGGTCAGGTCGTCTCCCTAGAGAGTATCAGGCGAACGAGCGGGTGAATTACAAGGTCGTGCTGATATCGCAAACCAACGGGGTGGGGTAAGTTGGGTTTATGAAAATCAGCACGACCCCCCGGACGACCAGCACTCTCCGGATAAGCCTTCTCAAGATGACGACCATCTTGGGCCTGACCCTCGGGGCCCTCGTGCCGACCACCGCCCACGCCGTTGCCCCCGCCAGTGGCGTCCCTTTTCTCAATGCTCTTGCCGACGCCCGCCTCATTACCCACACGAATTCAGATTGGCGGGTGTTCATGGTCAAAGGCGTGTCGATGGAGCCCCATTTTGGCCAGAACTCCATGCTCCTGATTGACAAATGCGATTTTGGCGATCTGCGTCTCGGCATGATGGTGATTTATCAGGATGCCAGCGGCGACTTTGTGGCCCACCGCCTCGTTGCCCGCGCTGGAGCAGGGTGGGTCGCCAAAGGCCAAAACAACAACCAGAATGACCCAACCCTCGTGACCTCGGCTAATTTTCAAGGCGTGGTGTTCGGAATCATCCACTACAAAGAAGGCACCGACCAACTCGCCTCGGTTGATTCCGCCAGCAAACCGCTCGTGGCGTTCGCGAAGACCTACTAACAATTTGTGGAGCAAGTTTTGGGGACGGCCAGGAGCCGGGCGTGAAGGGCGCCCGGCTCCGTCATTTATGCCGCGGAGGCACTTGCCTTTTTTGCCGAAAGAAATAGAGTTGATTTAAGGCGGGAGGATCCCTAAATATTACTGGTTTCCCTCCTATTTTGCAGTCCAGCCCGATTGCCCAAAGAAACTATCGCCATGAGTGACCCTGCCCCCCAGACCACCGCCGCCGCCCCGGCGCCTGCCAACGCGCCAGCGCCCACACCGCCGCCGGCGCCCAAATACAAGGAAATCCCCTTCAAGGAGCTTGACCCGCGCATCCAACGCCAGATCGAACAGGCGGAGAAGGCGGTGGAAAAGAACCCCGCCATTGCCATTGAGGTTTGCACCGGCATCCTCAATACCAACCCCGCCATCCTCGAGGCCCGCAAGATCTTGCGCAAGGCCCAGAAAAAGGCCAACCCCGCCGCCGGCAAGGGCATGACCAAGCTTTTTAGCGGCCTCACCAATACGCCCTTCGTCCTCAAGGCGGGTTCGCAAATCAAGACGGACCCCAAGGGCGTCCTTGATGCCGCGGAAAAACTTTTAGCCACCAACCCCTCCAACATTCAGGCCCTGCGTCTGGAAGCCCAGGCGGCGGTGGCGATGACATTATGGGGCACCGCGGCCCTCGCTTACGAAGACATCCGCGAACTCGAGCCTGAAAATCTCGACAATCTGATGGCGCTGGGCAACACCCTCATCGACGCCGGCCGGCCCAAGGAAGCCATCAAATGGGGCGAAGAAATCCTCTCCTTGCAACCCGGC
>Ga0206864_1047_pt1 | contig 42033 bp, 35 predicted proteins | sample Alteio_BWOrgCont_42_FD_152632 | JGI IMG/M metagenome (GOLD analysis project Ga0206864, IMG submission 152632) | Enriched cells from forest soil in Barre Woods Harvard Forest LTER site, Petersham, Massachusetts, United States -... | ecosystem: Environmental > Terrestrial > Soil > Temperate forest >...
CCATGATGTTCGCCCCCAGTATAAAAGGGACAGCCAACGCTGTAACCGGTGGGTGGGGAAACCTTGGGGGCGGTGTAACCAATATGGTGATGCCACTGATATTTGCCGCAATCGTAGGCTTTGGCTATACCAAAGGTGAAGCGTGGCGCTATGCCATGATAGTGCCCGGGGTAATGATGCTCATCATAGCTTTTTTATATTATAAATACACCAAAGACACCCCCAATGGCAATTACGATGAGACCGGCTACCGAAACACTAAATCAAAAACCGACTGGTCAATTTTAACGGATTGGCGTGTTTGGGCATTAACTATGGCCTATGCGATGTGCTTTGGCATGGAGATCACTTTTGATAATGTGGCCTCCCTGCATTTCGTCGATTCATTTCATTTAACGCAAAGTGCAGCTGGTTTCTGGGCTGGGATATTCGGGTTCATGAATTTGTTTGCAAGGGCCCTGGGTGGCATCGTATCCGATAAAGTAGGGAAAAAATCAGGTATGCGCGGAAAAGGGTTATTACTGGCCGGTGTTTTATTGCTCGAAGGATTAGGATTGATCCTGTTTGCCCAGGCCGGCAGTTTAATGGTAGCTATCATAACCATGCTGTCTTTTGCTTTATTCCTTAAAATGTCAAACGGCGCCACTTTCGGAATAGTGCCTTTTGTAAATACCAAAAATGTGGGGATGGTAAGTGGCATTGTTGGCGCAGGCGGCAACCTTGGCGGTATGCTTTTTGGCTTTTTGTTTAAATCACAATCCATCACGTATGTGCAGGCCTTTACTTATATCGGTTACGCAATAATAGCAGTGTCGGTAATTGTATTTGTTACCAGATTTCATAAGAAGGCTAATTTGATAGAAAGCATTGATAAAGCAGCTCCATTAGCAGGCAGTATCGCCTGATTTTAAAGGATAAATAAAAAACGAATGCCGGTAAAAAAACAGCATATAAATACATCAACCTCAACCTGTTGTTATTGCGGTGTGGGGTGCGGTGTGCTTGTTCATAAAGACAAGAATGGGATGGTATTGGTTGAGGGTGACCAAAACCATCCTGTTAATAAAGGTATGCTTTGCAGTAAGGGCCTTAACCTGCATTACACAGTTAACGATAAAACAGACAGGCTGCTTTACCCGCAAATGCGTTACAATAAAAGCATGCCCATGCAACGGGTTAGCTGGGACGAGGCGTTGGACCGGATAGCAGCTGTTTTTAAGACTTTTATCCAGAAATACGGGCCCGAATCAGTAGCTTTTTATGCTTCCGGGCAGTGCCTTACCGAAGAATATTATGTGATCAATAAACTCATGAAAGGGTTTATCGGCAGCAATAATATCGATACCAACTCCCGCTTGTGTATGAGCAGTGCAGTAGCTGCTTACAAGATGTCATTAGGTGAAGATAGTGTACCTGTTTGCTATGATGATATTGAACTGGCAGATTGCTTTTATGTTACGGGCGCTAACCCGGCCTGGTGCCATCCTATTTTATGGCGAAGGGTTGAAGCACACAAAGCTGCTAACCCTGCAATAAAAATAATTGTTGTTGACCCGCGCGTTACCGACAGTTGCGGAATTGCTGATCTGCACCTGCAAATTAACCCTGGAACCGATATTACCCTTAACCATGCCATTGGCAGGGTGCTGATTGAAAATGGGGATATTGACCTTGACTTTGTTACCAATCATGCTGAAGGATTTGAGCAGTACAGCGCATTTGTATTTCAAAAAAGCCTTGCCGAGTCTGCTCGGATATGCGGCGTTAAGGAAAATAAGATACGTTTGGCTGCAAAATACATAGCTGCGGCAAAGGGCTTCATTTCTATGTGGACGATGGGCCTTAACCAGAGCTCGATAGGTGTAAATAAAAACCTGAGCCTGATCAATCTCAACCTGATCACAGGAAATATCGGAAAGCCAGGGGCCGGGCCGTTATCACTGACCGGGCAACCCAACGCTATGGGCGGGCGTGAAGTTGGCGGACTGGCAAATTTATTACCGGCCCACCGCGACCTCAACAATCCCCTGCACCGCGCAGAAGTGCAAAAGTTTTGGGGCGGGACAACAATTAACCCCAAACCCGGATTAACGGCCACCGAAATGTTCGAAGCGCTGGACAACGGAAGCTTAAAAGCAATATGGATCCTTTGCACTAATCCGCTAACCAGTCTGCCAAATGTCCGGCAGGTTGAACAGGCATTAAAGAAGGCCAAATTTGTAGTAGTACAGGAAATAAGTAATAAGCCCGAAAGCCTGGCATTTGCTGATGTTATATTACCTGCAGCCGCCTGGGCGGAAAAAGAGGGGACGATGAGCAACTCTGAGCGGCGTATCAGCTACCTGAACAAGATAATTGGCGCCCCGGGCGAAGCTTTACCTGACGCTGAGATCATTTGCCGCTTTGCCAAAAAAATGGGATACAAAGGGTTTGATTTTAAAAACGCTGAAGCCATTTATGCTGAACATACAAGACTTACTGCAAAAACCAATATTGATATCAGCGGATTAACTTATGATATCCTGAAAGAACAGGGAACAGTGCAGTGGCCGTACAAAAAGAAAAGTCCGGAAACGGGGGCAGTCCGGCTATTTACCGACAAGCGCTTTTATACTGTATCAAAAAAAGCCATTATACACCCGGTTCCAGATGCCAATACAGGTGAAAAACCGGACGATGATTTCCCGTTTATTTTAACTACGGGCCGTATCCGGGACCAATGGCATACCATGAGCAAAACCGGGAAGGTAAACAAGCTTAACCAGCATTACTCACAGTCATTTATGGAAATACACCCGGATGATGCGGAAATGCTGCAAATTAAAGAAGATGATATTACAGTTATTACCTCCCGCCGGGGTGAAGTACGGGTTAAAGCTAAAATATCTGCGCAAATCAAGCAGGGTGTAATTTTTTTGCCGATGCACTGGGGTAAAATATTGGGCAGTGATCTTAACCGGGTGAACAATTTAACATCAGACCAGGTCGACCCTATTTCAAAAGAGCCTGATTTTAAGTATTGTGCTGTAAATGTAGTTAAATATAAAAAGCCTTTTCAGCGCATCGTAGTAATTGGGGCAGGGGCGGGGGCTTATGGTTTTGTTAAATCGTACCGAGAAATTAACCACAATGACGAGATCACCATCTTTAGTAAAGAAAATTTCCCTTTTTATAACCGTGTAATGCTGCCCGACTACATTAGCGGTGAGCAGAAATGGGAGCAGTTAGTTAAAATGAAAGATGAGGAAGAGCCGGGGTATAATATCCGTTTGCTGCGGGGAGTAAGCATTGAAAAAATCGACCGTGAGAATAAACAGGTAACGGATTCAAGAGGGATAAAAACAAATTATGATATTTTACTGGTCGCTACCGGGAGCAGGGCGGCTGTTCCCAAAAATGTCCCCTCCCTGCCCGGCATATTTAGTATGCGAAACCGTAACGATGCGGATAATTTTAAGAAGCATGTCCCGGTTGACGGTCACGTCGTAATTGTCGGCGGCGGTTTATTGGGGCTCGAAATGGCTGCGTCATTAAGGGAAATGGGCGTAAAGATCACCATCATTCAGCGCACCTCGAAGTTTTTAAACCGTCAGCTCGATGACCTGGGGAGCCGGTTATTGCACGAGGAAATGGTTGACCAGGGCTGCGATATTTTTTACGATGATGAAGTGCAGCTGTATTATGGGCGCTCGAAATTAACAGGTATCGGTTTAAAAAGCGGCCGTAAAATCAACTGCGATGCAATGATACTGGCCATTGGTACTACGCCAAACCTTGAATTGGCAAAAGATTGCGGCCTCGAATGTCGCAGGGGCGTAACTGTAAACGAGCGTTTGCAAACCAGTGACCCCGATATTTATGCCATTGGCGAGATAGCTGAGTTTAAAGGCACTTTATACGGTATTACCGCTGCCGCAGAACAACAGGCTGAAGTGGTGGCAGGTTATATGAACGGGGATATTGCCTGCTATTATAAAGGTAGTTTGTTCATGAATATTATCAAAATTCATGGCTTCGACCTTTGCAGTATTGGGATCCCCGAATGCCCCGACGATAAAGATTACGAAGAAGTGGTTTTTATTGATAAGGCGAAACGATATTATAAAAAATGCATCATTCACCAGGATAGGCTGGTTGGCGCAATACTGATCGGGGACAAAAGCGAGTTACTTGAATTCAGGGATTTGATCGCTAATAAAATCGAATTGAGCGAAAAAAGACTTCAATTATTGCGCAGCGGCAACAAGGCCGACCCTGTATTGGGCAAGTTAGTTTGCAGTTGTAACAATGTAGGCGCCGAAAATATTAAGAAAAAAATTGAATCAGGCTGTAATACGATGCCAGAGTTATGTGCCGCTACAGGTGCAGGCACAGGCTGCGGTTCATGCCGGCCCGAAGTAAAGCGTCTGCTGGATGAAGCCCTTAAAAATATGGTTCCGGTTAATTAATTGTTAAATCAGAATATGGCACATTTGATCAAAATAAACCTTCCGGGAGGATTTGTATCAGCAGGTGATCTGTATGAAATGTTGTTGATTGCGGAAAATGCCGGCGCCCGGCACATCCGTTTTGGCAACAGGCAGCAATTATATTTTACAATAGAGGAAAATGGTTTAGAGGATCTTGAAAATGAGATGCTCAGAGCCGGGATCTATTATGAAATTGATGCTGATTCATATCCTAATATTGTTAGCTCGTATGTTGCTGATACCATATTTAACCAGGAAGGGTGGCTCAGGGAAGGTGTTTATAAGGATGTTTTGGATATGTTTGATTATCAGCCGCAGTTAAAGATCAACCTGGCTGATAATCAGCAAACATTCGTCCCTTTTTTTAGCGGGAACCTTAATTTTATAACCTCCGACATCAGTAATTACTGGTATTTTTATGTCCGTTTTCCAAAATCAGGAAAATATTTTTGCTTCCCTTCGCTGGTTTATTCGGATGATATTCCATCATTAGCTAAAACAGCCGAAGACATTATCCTGACTAACAAAAAGCTTTTTTTTGACCAGGAACAAATGGATGAAGCTTTGTTTTTTAAAATGCTTTCGAAAAAAGCAAATGCCACTTTTCAGCCAATAACCTCAGTACTCAAATTACCGTCTTTCCAGCTGCCTTATTACGAGGGATTTAACAAGTATAACAACCGTTACTGGCTGGGTGTTTACCGCCGCAATGAGCTTTTTCCTCTCGATTTTTTAAAAGATGTATGCCTGTTGTGCCTCAAAACAAGAATTGGGCAAATATATACTACTCCCTGGAAATCCATCATCATTAAGGGGATTGACCTTTCTGACCGGAATGAATGGGGTTTAATCTTGAGTAAATACCACCTGAATGTTAGGCATGCAGCAAACGAATTAAACTGGCAGATTGAAGACATTTGCGAGGAAGGCTTAGAACTTAAAAAACAATTGGTACGCGAATTTGAAGAAGCTGACCTGCGTACCTACCAGCTTTGTTTTGCAATTAAAACACAACCTAAAACAGGTTTATCCGGATCCATCATCATAAAAAAAATCGGCGATGACCTGTTTGATATTTTACATACAAGAGATTTTAACCCTAATTCAAAAGACTACATAGCCTATTCGGAAAAGTTGACTGCTGATATGGTGGCTTCTACCTTAATCTCACTATGTAACGCGTTCTATGAAATGCAAAGCCACCACATTGCTGCATCGGAGGTTTATAATATCAAAGAATCTGATCTGACAAATGAGATGGAAGGGATATATCAATGTAATAATTGCCTCACCAGGTATGATAAGTATTACGGGGATCCGGTAAACGGCCATGATCAGGGTGTTGAATTTGCTGCAATAACAGACTATCATTGCCCGGTTTGTGAAGCACCTAAAAGTGAGTTTAGTTTGGTCGTATAATTTAATAAGAAATAAACAAAAAGCACTTTCGAACAAGTGAAGCTGTTTTCTTGGAGTGTCTTCTGATATCGCTGATTTTAAAAATATAAAATATTAGTAATCAATGATGTAGCTTAAAATTAGGAAGGAAGATTTATAATCTTTTGGTCCCTGGTTCGATCCCAGGCAGGCGCACAAATAAAGCCTTGTATTTCAAGGTTTTATTTTTTAAATCGTTTTGCTTTCCTTTTTAACAAATTTCAAAAACTTTGCTTTTAGCGTTTGAACGTGGTTTTTATCAATCAGAAATCTCAACGTCTCAAATATGTCTCAAAAAAATCGTCTGTACGCTTTCTGCAAGTTAAAAAAGGCTTTATAGTGCTACACTCTTTCCTTTAATTAATATGAGACTTTTTTGATTTGGACTGTCAGGCACTAAATATTGCTTATATAATATATAATTATATTTAATTCTCGTTTATATGGTTATTAATATGATTTAAATCATATTATGATTTGACGAGCATCATCGGAACAGTCAATACTTCGGGCTACTTTTGACTTGAATTATTTACGAAATAGAAGTTAGAAGAAATGAAAGTTGTGTATTTAAACCACTGTTCGTCGCAAGCTATTTTTTTACGACGAATGTTGCTTTTCTTAGTGCCAGTTTGTATATCATTTACCGCGTGCATTCAACATGCGAAAACTGATGCACCGCAAAGCGACACCGCCGCAATAACCGGAGAATACTCTCCCGCGTTAACTTTTGCGCCAAACGTTCCTGAAGCCCGAAACAACATGACGCCGAAAAAGGTGATCGTGGAAATTGAGGTAGTTGAAAAAATCATGAAACTGGACGATGGGGTCGATTATACATTTTGGACATTCGGAGGCAAAGTACCTGGACCCTTTATTCGGGTACAAGAAGGAGATGAAGTTGAGCTGCACCTTAGCAATAATGCAAATAACAAAATGCCGCACAATATAGATCTTCATGCCGTGAATGGCCCCGGTGGCGGGGCAGCAGCGACATTGACTGTACCCGGCCACACATCGGTGTTCTCGTTCAGGGCACTTAACCCCGGGTTGTATGTTTATCACTGCGCAACAGCGCCGGTGGGGATGCACATCGCCAATGGCATGTACGGTCTCATACTTGTTACGCCGAAAGAGGGCCTTCCCAACGTAGATAAAGAGTTTTATATTATGCAAAGTGAGTTTTATACCAAAGGTAAGAACGGAGAACCCGGCCTGCAGCCCTTTGACATGGATAAAGCTATCAAGGAACAGCCGGAGTATGTGGTATTCAACGGCTCAGTAGGTTCCACCACCGGCACGAATGCTCTGCAAGCTAAAGTAGGCGACCGGGTGAGGATTTATGTTGGCAACGCAGGACCTAATCTCACCTCGTCTTTTCACATTATCGGGCAGATATTCGATAAGGTGTATAATGAGGGGGGCAGTGAGATTAATCGAAATGTTGGCACGACGCTTATCCCGTCCGGCGGGACTGCCATAGTTGAGTTTGTCTGCAGAGAACCTGGAACCTATAGTATCGTTGATCATTCGATCTTCCGTGCCTTTAACCAGGGAGCGATGGCACAGCTGGTTGTAACCGGATCCGCCGACAAGAATATTTATTCGGGTAAGATCGCAGACGAGTTCTATTATCCGCCCATTCCAAACGACACAGGCAGTAAGAATAAACTGGCACCCGTTCCAGTCATACCGGAGCTTTCTTTTGCAGACCGTTTTAAAAATGGCCATGTCCTGTTTGAATCGAATTGCGGCGCATGCCATCAGTCCACCGGGCTTGGTGTCCCGGGGTCGTTTCCGCCGTTGGCGAAATCAGATTTTTTGATGGGAAGGAAGGATATGGGTATGGGAATCCTGCTCCATGGCATTAACAATGAATCCATTACCGTTAATGGGAAACACTTTCAGGGCGTGATGCCTCAGCTTCCCCTTGCCGACGACCAGATCGCCAGTATCTTGACTTATGTCAGGAACAGCTGGGGCAACAAGAGCGCGATCGTAAAAGTAAGTGACGTAAAAAATATGCGCAACCAGTAAGCTTCTGAAATGAAAATTTTAAGTATAATAATGTTCATTGTTTGCGCCCTGGTGCCCCGAAATCACCAGGACCATCTGCCGTCGGGTCGTGGGGTTATTAATTCCGGCAGCTGTCTTGCGGGCATGATCAAGGTGCCCGGTGGTAGCTACCATCCCTTCCTGCATCGGAAAGGCCAGCCGGCGGTTGTAAAGGTTTACCCATTTTATTTGGATGTCAACGCTGTCACCAACGAGGACTTCCTTGCATTCGTGAGGGCTAATCCCGTGTGGGCAAGGTCCAGGGCCCCACGTTTATTTGCCGATGCGGGTTACCTGAAGCAATGGGCGGGCGATTTTGAGATAGGTGACGATAAAATTAAGAATAGCCCGGTCATCAATGTCTCCTGGTTCGCAGCAAATGCCTATGCCCGGTGGAAGGGTAAGCGGCTGCCTGCGCTTTCGGAGTGGGAGTACGCAGCCGCAGCTCCGCCCGTAGGCATGAATAGAGGCCCGCAGTTGACAAGAATTATATTAGGCTGGTATGATCGTCCGAATCCAACGGTTCTTCCGCAAGTCCAGTCGACCTATAAAAACATCTACGGGTTATATGATATGCACGGTCTTGTCTGGGAATGGGTAGAGGATTTTAACGGTGTCATCATTCAGGGTGAGAACAGGGGGATCAGTAACTTTTCCTGTGCTGCGGGTTCTCTCAACAGTATCAATAAGAAAGATTATGCTTCCTTTATGCGGTTTGCCTTCCGGGAAGGACTGCAGGCGCGCTATACAGTCAGAAGCCTGGGTTTTCGTTGTGCTAAAGACTGTGAAAGAGAAATGTTATTATGAAAACAAATAGAATATTATTAGGGCTTGCCGCGCTGACGCTGGCTGCTTGCCATCGTACACCAATCACAAAATCGCGTTCCTGCTGTGCAAAGGAAAACGCGGCTACTACGGCTACCAAGTTTATGCCGGAAGCGGCTGGCGGTTCAGTCTATCAGTTGACAGGCTCATGGACAGACCAGCACGATAGGTTGCTGACACTTAGTAAATTGCAAGGCCATCCCCAGGTCGTTGCTATGATTTTTACACATTGCTTGTCTGTCTGCCCCCGTATCGTTGAGGAAATGAAAGCGATCAGGGATTCCCTTCCGGCGTCCGTAAAAGAAAAGGTAGGAGGTGTCTTGGTTTCATTTGACCCGGAGCGGGATACACCGGCGCAAATGAGAATGTTTGCAATGAAGCGACAACTTGATGATCATTGGGAATTGCTTCAGGGCAGCGATAACCAGGTGAGGGAGTTGTCCATGGTTTTGAATGTAAGATATCAGAAGTTGTCCGGCGGAAATTTTACCCATTCAAGTGATATTTTTATACTGGATCAAAATGGAAATATTATTCAGTCTCTTGACGGCCTGGGTAGAAATATACATCGCGCTGATTCTATTTTGAATAGGATGGCTACAAAGGACTAACCATGTGATCCCTTCATAAAAAATTTGACGTACTAAAATTTAGTCATAAATTGGCCTTAGCGAGTCAAAAACGTAGTTTTATTTAAAAATATTTAGCGCTGCCAAATTACTGATAATTTTTTGGTTCCGGGTTTAAGCCAGGGTGGGCGCATTAAGCGGATAACCGGTGATTATCCGCTTTTTTTATGATCGTTTTTTTCAGTTGCAGCAGCTACAGGTAATGATTACTAAAGGTAAAATGATCGGTAAAAATCCCCCCTTTGTCTATAAATTCCCGGTCTGGGTCGATTTTTAAAAAAATTGACATTACAGGTGATTAGCTTTGAATACCCAAAAACAAAACTTATGCATTTCAAAAATCAACTCATTGTAACTGCGGGCCTGCTTACAGTAATTGCGTTAAGCGTTGCCGCTACATTACCTCAGCAGCAGCAACAAGGTCCGCCAAAATTGGTAAATCTGAAGGTTTTCCCTAAAAACATACCATACCGCGTACTTGATCATGAGATGGACGTATGGTGCGCTTCTTTGGGGGTGCGTTGTAATTTTTGTCATGCACGTAACGACCAAACCGGTAAAATGGATTTTGCAAGCGATGCAAAGCCCGAAAAGACTATGGCGCGCCACATGTACCTTATGACAGCCAAGATTAACAAGAAATTTTTTGAGGCAAAAAAAGATACCTTAGGAATGGTGATGAATACAGGCGTTAATTGCAATACCTGTCATCGCGGTGAGTCACACCCTGAAATAAAAGTACCCGAAGAACACCATGGCCCGGGCGGCCCTCCGCCAGGTGGCGCCGGAGCACCCCCTTCAGGTAAATAAATAATACACTGTTACCCTCAACTACTATGAAGAAGTTTTTTGTTATTATAATAATCATGCTGACTGCTTGTTTAGGAGCATTAAATGCGCAGGACGTTGTTACACGGTCAGCCATAACATTCGAAATTAAAAATATGGGTATTACTACCGGTGGCTCCATCAGCGGGTTGTTGACCAAAGTCCGTTTTACGCCCGAAAATCTGAATGCAAGTACCCTCGAAGCGTCTGTTGAGGTGAATACCATCAATACCGATAATTCCAGCCGTGACGAGCATCTGCGTAGCGAAGATTTTTTTGATGTTGCGCGTTTCCCCAAAATTATGCTTAAATCAATTGCATTTAAGCACAAAAGCGGCAGCAATTATGTGGGCACTTTTACACTTACCATAAAAGGCAAATCAAAACAAATTGAAATGCCTTTTACTTTTTCAGATAAAGATAACGTGGTTGAATTTAAAGGCAAATTTAAAATAAACAGGCTGGATTTTGGCATTGGCAGTGAAAGCCTTATCCTCTCCGACGACGTCACCGTTAATATCGACTGCGAAGAAAAAAAGCAAGAGACAGCGCAAATTTAATTTTTAGTCTTGCGCTACCAAAACACCCACGTCATGCGAAATAAATCGACATGACGTTTTTTTTTTTGCATACCCACTTATTCATTAACGACTTACCAACATAGCCTCTTTTAACCATCGCTGCGGCATTCCTTGTAAAAGCGCTTTCCGCAACCAGTTATTTACAAAGCTAACCAAAGCCGCATCCGTTTGAATCCATAATGCCTTATCACTTTTAGTTACCGTACCCGCGTAACTCCGGCATAGTTGCGGATATTGTTCAACTTTAAGGTCGGCCTCTGTATCGTCTGTAAGCATTACGTCGGCTCGGCCTGCTATGATCTCATCAAATACACCTGTATTATTGGGATATACCTGTAATGCCGCCGCAGGAAATAAGGCCCTTGCCACAGACTCATTTGTTCCGCCCCGATTCACGATCAAACGGACGCCCGGCCTGTTTACGGCCGCTGCACTTGCGAACCGGGCACTGTCTGCGTGCCGGCAAAGAAAGGTCTTGCCGCCTGTATGGTAAGGAATGGAAAAACTTGCCAGGACCGCCCGTTCCGGTGTGATGCTGATACCTCCAAGGGCAATGTCAAAGGCATCTTTTTGCATATCTGCCGTCAATGTAGGCCAGCTTGTTTTTACGAATACCGGTTTAACACCCATGGCTAAAGCAAGTGATCGCCCAAGCCTGATGTCGGCTCCATATAACGAATCGCCCCGGACGATGGCAAAGGGAGCATAGTCTCCCGGCACTCCTAATCGCAAAATTCCGCTTTTAACAATCCGTGCCAGCCTTGATGTTGAATCGGGTAATGGATGAGTCTGCCCATAGCCTTTGGGTAGAAAAGACAATAGGAATAGGATTATAAATAGCGAAAAATGTTTGTAAAATTTCATTTTGTCGGCCCTAAAGTAAATATAAATTTTAAACGATAAACCGATGCATTGAAATTGGCATCCTGAAGCCCGGAGCGGCCTTCATTGTCTAAGTTATGCTGCGCTAATCTTGATCAGGAGGGGTGTCATATCACTTTAAAAGCCCTTCAAAGTTATTCCAGCAAAAAGAAATTAAAATAGCTTTTATTATTGTTTTAATAGGAATATATTTTATAATTTTAAACTCCTTTTAATCATACCCTTGGTTAACTAAACTTTTATCACTGAATGCTTTTATTATAAGTTATAATTATTTCCTTTTTCCCTTTTAAATAATCAGTACTTGAGCAAGCCTGCAACCAGGCGAAATTGAATTTATTCGAGCTATATAACTGAAAGATAGATTATTAAACGTTTAAACAAATTCCCTGATTGTGTTTAAACTCATTTTAGCAAACACCCGTTATCAGCATCATTAAATCTGATTTTGGTAAAACGGAACCGCCAAATATTTCTTTAAAATAATAAACACGAATGAAAACTTAACCAACCATTAATAATATTAAATATAACCTTATGAAAATCCCTTTACCTTCAAAACTTTCGGGTTTATACTTGAAAAGTTTTACCAGTCGGCTGTTTGTGATTTTTTTCTTGTTTATATTAACCGCCTTTAATAACCTTTTTGCGCAGGCGCCCCACATCAGCTATGCAGGCCCGCAAACTTATACTGCAGGCATCGCGATTAGCCCCCTAAGCCCGACAAACACGGGCGGTGCGGTACCAGCAACCACGGCAGGGTCGGTAAGCACGGTATCCGTAAATACTCCAAATAATGCTTTTAGTGCGCCCTGGGGTGTGGCCGTTGATGCGTCAGGCAATGTATATGTTTCCGATTACGACTTTAATGTGATCTTCAAGGTTACCCCATCAGGAACGATTACAACACTGGCCGGCAGCGGCGCACATGGTTCAGCAAATGGCCCCGGCGCAACTGCAAGTTTCAATGGTCCTTATGGTATGGTAATTGATGCGTCGGGCAATTTGTACGTGGCTGACCCGGCTAACAGCATGGTCCGAAAGATCACACCAGCAGGTGTAGTATCGACGCTGACGTCCAATTTTAACGGTCCGGACGTAGCCCTTGATGCCGCCGGTAATTTATATGGGGTCGAAGGAAATATGGTCGTCAGGATCAGCGCGGCAGGTGTGGTTACAACGCTTGCAGGTAGCGCTGCTCAAGGTTCGGCCAATGGCACTGGCGCAGCAGCAAGCTTTTATTCTCCTAATGGTGTAACGGTTGACGCTTCAGGTAATGTTTATGTGACTGATTCCGGAAATAACCTGGTCCGTAAAATAACCCAGGCAGGTGTGGTTACAACTCTTGCCGGCAGTGGGGCAAACGGGGCAACCGACAGTACAGGTACTGCAGCCAGCTTTGGTCTGCTTGCAGCGATAACAATTGATGCATCGGGAAATTTATACGTTGCTGATGCGACTAATAACCTGATCAGAAAGATTACCCCAGCAGGTGTGGTAACTACCTATGCAGGTAGTGGTGCGGCCGATTTTTTAGATGGCATTGGAACACAAGCCGCTTTTAACCGGCCCTTTTCGATAACAACCGATCCATACGGCAATGTATATGTCGGGGACTACCTTAATGAGGCAATCAGAAAGATAATCCCTCTTGGTTATACTATCAGCCCAGGCTTACCTGCAGGGCTGTCATTTGACGGTACAACCGGCATCATTAGCGGCACGCCTTCAGCTCCGGCCGCGGCAACCAATTACACGATCGTAGCCCATAATGTAATCGGCTATAATACACCCGGCCACGATACCGCAATCGTAAACATTACGGTGAAATCAAACGTTGTATCAAGTAATGCAAACCTTTCAAATCTTATTGTAAGTAATGGCTCCTTAACGCCGTTATTTGTCAGCAGTACAACAAGCTATACTGATACAGTCACCAATATTTCCTCGCTCACGATAACACCTATAACAAGCGACCCAAAAGCAGGTGTGAATGTTAACGGCGCAATGATACCGGATTCGTCGACGGTTAGCATCCCTTTGACGGTCGGACAAAACACCATTACCGTAATCGTAACGGCGCCGGATGGAACCACCACTAAAACTTATACCATAACGGTGACTTTAATCGATCTGGTAACAGGCCCGGTAACAGGAACAATTACAGCCTGTGCCGGTTCAGCTTCATTTAGCCCTCATATTGAGCAGTTTACGATTTATGGAAATCATCTAACCGGAAATATTACTGCGACTGCTCCAGCAGGCTTTGAGATATCTTTGACTACAGTTAACGGTTACAGTAATAGTGTTATGCTTATTCAATCGGCGGGAACGGTGAACGCTGTGATTTATGTGCGCTCGGCGGCTTCGGCGCCGGCAGGGGGTATAATGGGCAACGTAATGCTAAATACACCAGCTGCCGTTACTCAAAATGTAATGGTAACAGGATATGTAGATGCATTACCAATAGTAAATCCGGTAGCAAATCAAACAATCAATAACGATGTGGCAACAACTGCTATTGATTTTACCGGTTCAGGAGGCGTTACATGGACTAACAACACACCAGGCATAGGCTTGGCTGCAAATGGCACCGGCAACATTCCCTCTTTCAAAGCTATTAATAATGGGAGCACTCCTATTACGGCTACCATTATTGCTACCCCGGCACTCGTATTTGCTTACGTGGGGCTTGGCCCAACAGACTCTATTGGAGTTATAAATATAGCAACTGACGCTATAGTTGACAAGATACCGGTTCCCACACCACCAGTAAGCTTCCTTGTAAGTCCGGATGGAAGCCGGGTTTATGTGGAAAATACTACCATGATAACAGTGATCAGTACTTTAACCAATACGACTATAGCGACAATACCAATACCTAACGCTGGTGGTATGGCTATAAGCCCTGATGGCAGTCGGATTTATTTGACATATTCTTTAAATTCTTTTAGTCCGGGTACTGTTGCGGTAATCAATACTTTAACCAATTTGGTGATAGCTACAATTACTGTGGGTCTTGACCCGGGTGGTATTTCGGTAAGCCCTGACGGCAGCCGTGTGTATGTTGCCAATTCTAATACATCGGACGTGTTAAATTCATCGAACGTCTCAGTAATAAGCACAGCAACCAATTCAGTTATAGCCACAATACCCGTTGGTTCAAATGTGTCAAATCTTTCTGGAATATTAGTCAGCCCCGACGGCACCAAGGTTTATGTAGCTCAACTTTATACAAATATTGTCTCAGTTCTCAGCACATCAACTAATTCGGTGATAGCTACAATTGGGGTGGGGAATGGCTCCACAGGCTTATTAATAAGTCCGGATGGTCAGACACTTTATGTTACAAACAGTGGTAACAACACTGTGTCAGTAGTCAATATCACGACGAATACTGTTATAGCGACCATTCTTGTAGGTCAATCCCCTCAGGGCATCTCGATAACTCCTGACGGTCAGCGCATTTATGTTTCTAACACCGAATCATATAATATATCGGTGATCAGCACCGCAACCAATACGGTTATCGGCACGATTAGTTTACCCAGGTTCGCGCTTACAACAGGTAATTTTATTACGAACAGTGCAGTATGCAGCAGTCCACCGATCAAATTTACTATTACAGTCAACCCAACCACATCAAACAATGACAACCTTACCAGCCTGAAGCTGAGCAGCGGCACGTTAAGCCCTGCCTTTGCCCGCGACATTATAAACTATACAGCACTTGTGCTCAATGCGATAACATCCATCACCGTAACACCTTTCGCAGCAGAACGTTCGGCAGTTATAACTGTTAACGGCGCAACTGTTGCGTCAGGCTCACCGTCTGCAGGTATTCCGTTATCGGTTGGCCCCAATATTATTACTACCGTGTTAACCGCAGACGGTACTTCAAAGACTTACACAGTAACGGTAACGCGAAAAGCTTCGGATTATGCCTTTCTTGCTAACCTGGAGCTTAGCAGGGGCACACTTAGCCCCGCTTTTGCCAGCGGAACATTCGATTATACGTCGCGCGAAACCAGGACAACATCAAGCATCACTGTAACTCCAACAACCGGCAATGCTTTTGCAACTGTAAAAGTAAACGACATGGAAGTAGGATCCGGCACGGCTTCGTCGCCCGTTAGCTTAACCGATGGTATTAACCATATTACGATCGTGGTAACCGCCCAAAATGGCATTAACACCAAAACCTATTCCCTGGTGGTGACGAAGGAACCCGTCCCGGTAAGCGATGCTGATCGGGCCCTGAGTGCAAACGACGGCCAGCTTGCAGAGGATGGAATAATAGTGCACCAGGGTGTGTCTCCCAATGGCGATGGCATTAATGATATATTGGTGATCGACGGTATTACAGCTTACCCCGAAAATAAATTATTGATCATCAACCGAAATGGAATACTGGTGTTTGAGAGCCAGGGATATGATAACAGCTCAAAAGTATTTGACGGACATTCCAGCCAAAATGGTACGATGCAGTTGCCGGGCACTTACTTCTATTCACTGGAATATAAGGTTGGAAAGGTAACTAAACATACAACAGGATTTATAATACTTAAATACTAATTGGGCGATAGCGGAATGGATGGTGGAATATTTAAAAATGAATCATCGGTAAAAATCTGCTTTCTATCTATAAACTCTCTATTTGGGTAGATTTTTAAATAAATTGACATTAAAGGTGATTAACTTAGATTTCTACAAAGTCAAATTATTAAAACCATGAAAACTATGAAATCCATCCAGATCAAATTACTTACGGCAATTTTTTTATCGATAACACTAATTTATACTGCAAGCCAATGTGCCGCCCAGTCAACACCGGCGCGCACGTTGCTGGCACTTTCAAAATCCGACCATGTATTGGCCATCATCGATCCGGTTAGCCTGAAGATCATCGCGCGGGTGCCCGTCGGTTCTGATCCGCATGAGGTTGTTGCCTCGGCCGACGGAAAAACGGCTTATGTTACCATCTACGGCGGCGGCAGTCTGCACGACCTTAATGTGATTGACCTGGTGGCACAAAAGGCTTTGCCCACTATTGATACCCGGCCACTGATGGGACCACACGGCATCACTTTTGTTGATGGTAAAGTATGGTTTACCACAGAAGGCTCCAAAACCGTTGGTCGCTATGACCCGGCAACCGGCAAATTCGACTGGGCGATGGGTACCGGACAGGACCGTACGCACATGATCTATGTGGTACCAGGCGGGAAAAGAGTGTACACCACAAACGTTGCATCAGGCACCGTCAGCATTTTGGTGGACAGCCTCATCAAGCCAAACCCTATGCCAAACGGCTTTACGCCGCCGGCGCATTGGGATTGGACACAAACCATTATCCCGGTATCCAAAGGTTCCGAAGGGTTTGACGTATCTCCCGACGGCAAAGAATTGTGGACAGCCGCCTCCGACGACGGCACCATAGCCGTCATCGATCTCGCCGCTAAAAAGTTATTAACTACCATTGATGCAAAGGCTATGGGCGCAAACCGCCTCAAATTTACGCCCGACGGCAAACGTGTGCTGGTAACAAGCCTGCGTACCGGCGACCTGTTTATTTATGATGCGGCCACGCACCAGCAAATAAAACGCATAAGTACCGGCCATGGCGCGGCAGGCATCCTTGTTGACGATGACGGGTCTCGCGCCTTCATTGGCTGCACCGGCGACAACTATGTGGCTGTAGTTGACCTTAAGACGCTGGAAGTTACCGGGCATATACCTGTTGGCGGCGCAGATGGGCTGGCCTGGGCGGTTAGACCGTAGTGTTGATCTTCTGCGTCATAGTAATCGGCATGACGACTTGATGAAGATTTGGGGTGGACATTTAAAGGGAATATTCCCTAACAGTTGGATTTTTATTTTTTGTTTGCATACCTTCAATAAATAAAATCGAACAATTATGATGCTACAGAACAAAAATGCAATTATATATGGCGCCGGCGGGTCAATAGGCAGCGCAATCGCCAGGGCTTTTGCCGCTGCCGGTGCGAAGGTGTTCCTGACCGGACGCAATCTTAGCTCCGTTCAAAAAATAGCGGATGACATTATTGCTTCCGGTGGCAGTGCGGAGGCACACCAGGTGGATGCAATGGATGAAAAGGCAATTAAAGATCATATAGATACGGTTGTACGTAAGATGGGTACCGTAGATATATCGTTTAATGCCATTGCATTACAGGATGTACAAAATATCCCCTTAGTGGATATGACGGCGGAAGATTTTATGCGCCCGGTAACTATTGCCATGCAAACCCACTTCTTAACCGCAACGGCAGCCGGAAAAGTAATGATGAAACAAGGATCAGGGGTTATTTTATCCCTTACTGCAACACCTGCGGCAATAGGTTACCCTTTGACTGGTGGCTTTGGGACGGCATGCAGCGTGATAGAAAGCTTAGCCAGGGGCCTGGCTTCAGAGTTAGGGACGCATGGCATACGTGTGGTAAATATTCGTTCTGCGGGTTCCCCTGATACAAAGGTGTTTCAAGACGCGATTGCGGCTAATCCCGAAGAAATGGAGATTCTTATCGGGAAGATGAAGGGTGACACCATGCTGAAAAAACTGCCGTTAATGGCTGATATAGCTAATATTGCAGTATTCCTGGCATCTGATATGGCCGGCAAAATAACGGGGACAACCATTGATGTAACCTGTGGCACAACCAGCGGGCTAAATTACAGAGCTGTTGCCATACCTTTTGGATAGAGGATCTGATTCTGGTAATAGGCTGCCCGCTTTTTTAAACCGTTATATTATAGGACAAGACACCTATTAATTTAAACTTTGTAACTTGTATTTCAGTGCTAAATATTATATATTAGTACACTGATTTTCAACATGTCACGATTGATCTCCAAACTTCAGCAGAGAAACTTTGGACCCGGCGAGTTTGCTGATGAAAAGCCGCGTACGCTGGAGGAAGTTATCGGTTTGATAAAAAATTTCCCGGATGAAAAAATTACAGTAGATGATCCTAACGACCCGGCAGTTGTAATAGCAGACAATAACGGAAATTACCTCCGGATTGATATTCGCTCGAAAGACATGCTTGACCTTCGATATTTTGGTGCAGGAAATAAATATTACATTTATAATTCGGTCTCCTTTGAAACAGCCTTTGAAAAGCTCAAAGAATTTTTTTCCGGCGAAGTTGACTTAAATGATTTTTTCAAAGAATCGTTCAATCCCGAAGTGAAAAAACACTTCATAACTCAACCTGATGAGTACCGTCTCGAGTTTAAAGATATAGTATTATGTTCGTTTGGCTGGTTGGTTTATTTCCTTGGGTTTGCAGGCTTTACCCTCTATTTCGCTTTCATGCCCAAAACTCCGGTAGTTTTATGCTCTATCGGTTTTTTGTTGTTGCTCGCATCATTGCCGGGTTGGGTTTTATGGCATATCTATTCCAATTACACTAAAAAAAGGAATCAATACCTTAAAATTTCCAAAAGCAGCGATGTTTTTTTGTTTGGTAACAGTGCCGGTCAGATCAACACTTACCGCAAAAGTGATGTTGCCGCGGTAAATTTTTACGTGGATATCAATCGCGTACACAGCCCCAATAAATTTGCGCTTTACGAGGTGCTGTTTAAAGATAACACCTCCATAACGTTCACCAATGCGCTCATATCACCCATAGATTTTGAAAAGGGCATAGGGTCGCCCATGCAGACACAAAGCCGAAGCCCGCTAAAGCTGACATGGGCGGCGCCATGAAAAAGGAAAAATTTTCTTAACTGATAAACATGAGGCACCTGCACAAACTTCGGGACAAAACCCCGATTTCGGTATATGCGCCGGATTATGAAAATCTGGACTTCACAGCAAATGAAATTTGGACCTTACAGCAAGTGTAAGTAGGGGATAAAGAGTTAAATTTGTAATCATGAAGCCCGTTGTTCAGATATTCGGAGAGTCTTTCTTATATTCCTGTTCGTTTGATAAAGCGCACACGTATGAACAGTTCGTACCAGAGAGTCTCCTGGCCTACCAGATTTCGGGTCAAACCCAAATTTATCATCAGCGGGGGGAAATGGTACTGGAAGAAGGGCAAATCCTGCTTGCCCGAAAGAACCAGTTCGCCAAAAGCATAAAAATTCCCGCGAAAGACGCAGCGTATCAATGTATTTCCGTTTTGCTGACCGATGACCGCTTGCAACAATTTGCGCTGGACAATGATATTTTTTGCGGGGAGAAGTATCACGGGAGCAAGAATATTTTGCTTAAACCGGATACTATCCTGAAGGATTATTTCCTTTCCGTACTACCATACGTTGAACCGGGGAAAAGCGTAAGCAAAAAGCTGGCGGCTATAAAGGTGAATGAAGCTATTCAATTGCTGTTGGAAATGCGACCTGAGCTAAGCTCATTTCTTTTTGATTTCAGCGATCCGCATAAGCAAAACCTGGAAGAATTTATGCTGAAGAATTTTTATCACAATGCCCCCATCAAACATTTCGCCAGGCTTAGCGGGAGAAGCCTGAGCAGCTTCAAACGGGATTTTGCAGAAACGTTTAAGATATCCCCGGGAACCTGGCTCAAAAACAAACGCCTCTCCGAAGCATACTATCTCATCAAGAAAAAGAGCCAAAACCCCCGGGATATTTACCTGGAGCTGGGTTTTGAAAACCTTTCCCATTTTTATACTGCCTTCAAGCAAAAATACGGGCATACCCCGGCAGAAATTAAACTTCAAAACCAATAAACATGAATATCGAACAAAGACTGCAAGAACTGGAAGACCGGATCGCTATCCGGGAACTGATTGATCAGTATACTTATTGTGCGGATACCCGCGATGCCGAAGGGCAAATGGCGATTTTTACTGTGGATACGAATTTTGAAGTGTATATGGATGAAAAAATAGTTACGCCGACCCAGGTAGTCACCGGCAGGGAAAACCTTCGCCCCGTGTTCAACGACCTGAACCAATACCTATCTACGATGCATTTCAATGGTCAGAGTACGGTTAAGCTTGATGGCGACAAGGCAACCGGCATTACTTATTGCAGGGCTTATCACTTGAAAGTTCTGGACGGCGTGCAAAAACTTATGATCGCCGGCATTCGTTATTATGACACTATGGTAAAACAAGACGGTGCCTGGCTATTTTCAGAGCGGAAATTGAAAGTATGCTGGATTGAGAATAGGTAAAAATGAAAGTCCGGCTGGCGATGAACCTTGCCGGGAGAAAAATATAAGCAGTTGTTCCCCGGTACGTCTACGCTTAAACTTTTATCATCCTAATATGAACAAAAAAACATGGTGGCAGCCGCCGCAGCGATTTGAGGACAGGCAAAACGACCGCAAGATCAGCTGGCTTGAGTTATTTTACGATCTTGTTTACGTAGCGTGCATCGGGCAGATAACCAGTCATATCGCGGCCCACATGGACGGAAAAGATATCGGTTATGCCATCCTCTTTTTTGTATTCATCTACTGGTCGTGGATAAATGGTACGCAATACTACGAATTGCACGGCAACGACACAGTCCGCACCCGTTGGTTCGTTTTTCTCCAAATGCTGGCTATCGGCGCTGTCGCTATTTCAGCCCCCGCAGCTTTCCGGGGCAATGTCTTCAGTTTTACGGTAAGTTTTCTTGTCATACAGGGCGTTATCATCTACCTGCTCGCCAGCGTTTCGTTTTATGACAGGTCGCATATCAAACTAAGCGCCCCGTTCCTGCTGTGCTACTGCGTTGCATTCGCCATTCTCTTCATTTCGCTTTTCTGTCCGCCCGCGGCGGTATTGCCATTATACCTGTTGGCCATCGTTATCAACATGTCCGCCCCGGTGCTGAGCGCCCGTTATTTCAACAAAACCCTGGCATCACGGGGTGAACAGTTTTCGGCATCTCCCGCGCTTGTAGAACGCTTCGGGCAGTTCACCATTATTGTACTTGCGGAGAGTATTCTCAGCATTGTGTCCGGCTTTTCGATGATAAATACGAGGAGTTTGCTTGTGTGGTGTATTTTTTGCCTTTCTATCAGCATCGCGTTCCTCCTTTGGAGTATTTATTTCGATATGACAAATGAACAGGAATTGAAGACCGGTTACCGCTATTACCAGTTCTTCGTGTTCGTTCATTTGGTGTTACTGGGAGCCCTGGGGGTTTTCGGCGCGTGCCTGAAGAACCTCGTAGGGCATTTTGAAACTCCAGTGCCCCCAGTACTTAACCGGATAATTGTTATAAGTCTCGCGATATTCCTCGCCGCAATGTGCGTCATCGGTCGTCTGATTGCTGATGATGACCGGCAGACAAGAGATTATCTTAAACAAGTGATACAGTGGAACATGGTTGTTGTTCTTCTGCTGATCGCCGTTTCAATTCTGTCAAAAGACTGGTCGGTATTCAGTTTGCTGCTAACCATATTTGTGCTGCTGGCTATTCCGGTTGTCGTTGGGATTATTACCTGGCTAAAATATGAAGATTATTCGGAAAACCAGGGTGATTGATTGCCAGGGTAGCCACCGCGGAGGGTGCTGCATCGACCTATCATTACCTGTTCAGGGTAACTTTGGGATCGCGGTGCTGGTGAACTATTGCGATGATAACCAATTGTTGTGCGGCTTCATCAATATAAAAATGAACGGCGTATGGAAAAATCGTGCAGAGCGCTGTCCGCACCTGCTTGTGTTTTACTTAATAATGGTAAGGATTTTTTTGCAAGCGGCTAATGCATTTCTTTACATCATCAGCAAAACGCTTTTCAAGGCCCTTTTGCTGTTTGTGGTACCAATCCTTGGCATCGCGCACGTCCAGTTTAACCGCGTCATAATAGGCTAATTTCCAGGCCATGTTTATTCCTGGTTCCGGTCAAGTTCTGCCAGCAGGCTGTCAACTGGCAAAATGCGGCCTGGGTTTTCCTCAATTGCCTTTAGCCGCAAGTCGATAAGCTCTTTTTGCCAGTCAGGCAGGCCCGGTGCCGGTGCTTCAATTTCCGGATACTTACGCCTGAGCATTTCCCAATCCGTTATTGGAACCTGCACGGCAATGATCTGCCCATTTTCGTCCGATAAATATTGCAAACTCATAAAGCAAATATACCGAAATTAAATCCATTTACATTAATCACGAGATGAAGTTGCCGGTAGTTAAAAATAGTTTTTGCCCGTTAATCAACTAAGTCAGGCTCATGGCCACTGTTCTCTTATCTTGCTTTCCGTTATTGCGGCTAAGCGCCACGCATAGCCAGCCGGCGCACAGCGCTGCATGGCCGCTTATTATTTGTCTTCTGCAATCTTAGTAACCTGGATGGTATCGTTGGTCAGCGTACCATCAACCGAAACGTTTTCACCGGCATATTTTAAAACGGCCTTTTGGTTGGCTATCTTATATACCTTTTCGCCAACAACCAGGACAGCCGAAGCGCCTGCTTTAAGGCATTTTTTTACACAGGCAACGCGTGAATTCACCGGGGACATCTGCGTTTTGCTTGCTGCGCAAGTCGAATCTTCTATTGCGCCTTTCAGGTGAACGTCGTCACCCTTAAATACAAATGACGCGCTGATCAATAAAACCAAAGCACCCGACAATAAATACTTTTTCATGGTTAGCGGTTTAAAATTGGATAGGTAAATATAAAAAAATCAATCAAGTGTATATAATACAAAATATTTTTTGGGTGGGGGTAGGGGTGACCCAACAACCTAATTCTACCAAAAGCAATCACCACCCGCACCAATGAACTAATGAACCAGTGAACTAATGAACTATAAAAAAAAGCGCACCCGGCCCTTACCGTGATGCGCTTATGCATTTATTAATCAAACTAAAACTGATATAAAGAACGAAGGTTTCTTTTGGTCCATAGTTCATAGCAATTAGGCTCTTTTTCTATGGACTATTGACCATGGACTATTGACTATATTTCAAACTGCGGTTTATTCATCACTCAGCGTAAACCAGTCTTTTTGTAAAATACTTCGGATACTCCTGGTAGCCCTGCTGCACATAAAATTTGTGGGTAGGCGTACGCCAATCCATGCAATGCACTTGTATCCGGTCGCATTTCCTTATTTTGGCCTGGTTTGTAATATATTGTTCCAATTCCCGGGCGATGCCCGTATCCTTTACCGTTTCATCAACTGATAGATAACTGATCACCGTCAATCCGCCGTCAAATGCCAGTTGGGGCAGGTAATGCACTGATACAAATCCTACCACCTCCTTTTTCAACTCATATACAATTACCTGGTTGTCCACCTGCCCAAACATCGTTTCCAGCTGGTCTATCAATATGCTCAACCTTGTGGTATAGCCCAATTGTTCCAGCAATGATTTAATTGCGGATGCATCACGGTAAGTAGCGTTTCTTATCATCATAAAATTGGGTAGCCTGTAATAGTTATTCCCATGTTTTAGCCCCGGTTCTCATCTTGTTCAACGTTCCTGCAAAGGCTTTTTTATCTTGTTCTGAAACTGACAGCCGTACAGCCTTTTCCTCTTGTTGTTCCGCCTCTTCCTTCCTGCCCGTTTTATAAAGCAGGTTAGCATAGGTATCTAAATACTGGTTTAAATTCGGGTCTTTTTCACTTAGCACCAAACAGGACATGCTCCAGCCCTTGGCTGCTTCCAACTGTTTCTTGTTATAACTATGGGTAAAAATATCCCAGGCATAACTATTCAATTGTGATGCCGTAACCGTTTCTTTGTATGCATTCATATAAGCGATCAATGCAAGATTAATTTCTTTCCGGTCTTTTCTTTGGAGGTAGTAATTTAGTTTTACCCATTTGGTAATTCTGTCAGCATAGTAGGGACTATAGTTAGCCTTGATCCCAGTGTACATTTTGGGCCAATCCGGCGTTATGGGCTGCTTTTTATTTTTATCCGGCTCATCATAAACTGGCTGTTCACCCATTCGCCCTAAGATTTTTAAGCCTTGTATTGCTTTTTGATTTGCCGCAATTACATGGGTATCTTCGTTCATGATCGCATTCATCACCTTTCTTTCCGCATAATCTTTTCCCATTACCAGGTTCACCTTTGCGGCATTGTGCAGCCATAACGCAAAACCTTTTTCTGCAGTGCTTTTGGTTAGCTTGCCGATCATCGTAAGATTATCTATTGTATAAACATTTTTAATATTGTTCACATAATCCGCCAGGAATCTGGTAGTCAGCCCGGCATCGCCCATGTTTATCGAGCACACTGTTAACTGCTTTAACATGGCGCTATCCCGATCTCCCCGCCGGTACTTGTCATACAAAGGATAAAATTGTTTGCCCGGGGCCAAAGCATCTTTGGCCACCTCCATAAAGGCATTTGCCGGCATGGAGCCGCCTGCCCGGTGAACAATACGGCCATCGGGGTCAAAAAACAAATAGGTGGGAAAGGAATTCACCTGGTAATCCTTCATAAGTTGTTTGGCATCCGCATACCACGCCTTTGTAAAATCATTATCCTTTCCCGTGCTATCTATTTGTACGGAAACCGCAATGAAGTTTTTATTCACAAAGGCACCAACGTCACTTTGCGTGAAAACAGTTTGGCTCATATACCGGCAAGGCACGCACCAGGTGGCATAGCAGTCCATAAAGATATATTTGTGTCCCGACCTGGCTTTTGCTTGTACTTGTTGCCAGCTTGAATTTTCTTCAAAATGAATACCCTGGGCTATTCCGCTTAAAGGGAACAGCAGCAGCAAGATTATTTTTTTCATTTTTTATCCTCAGAAATTATTTTCCTGCATCGCACTTATTGGAACTGCTGCTGATGCCCCTTCTTCACCAATTACCGCAATCGTTATATTTTGATAGGGTGCAGTAGTATAGGAATAAGTAGTTAATAGTGTGCCCGAAGAAGCGTCCCGGATTTCAAAAATGTATTGCGTAATGCTGGTTGTGAAAGGGATGTCACTAAAGTTCGTTATCGATTTATAAGAAAGGCTACTGGCCAATGACCCATTCGCAGCCCCTTGTAAATTGACGGAAATTGGATTGCTGCCGGGCGACAAATTGATAAACCTTACGCCGATAACGCTATCTGCGGCAGCATGGTATGGCGGGTGGTCCTGGTTGAAAACCACATCGGGATGGGTAGGGTCAGTTCCGGTTAAGAACAGGCTGTATATCCCGCCACCCGCCACATTCAGGTTCGCTTTGTACATTGGCTGTATGGTATCCGTGATTTGGTAAACGGTCAATGGCAAATTGCCACTTACCTCGCCGAATTCCTGGAAAGCGCCGTAGTTTATCTGGGGGGTCGTAGCGTAATAGGTACTCACTGGTTTTACCCCGGAAAAGTCCGTGATAATGGGATTTGACCCTATTACGGCGTTAACAACCGTAATAGCCGAAACCGGTTCCGGTTTAACATTACTTATTTCCTTTTTGCAGGAAAAGCAAAGTAATTGAAGGACAAGAATGAATATTGTAAATTTTATTGGTTTCATTTTACTCGATTTTATCTAACATTGACACTTAATAGCCCGGATTTTGCTTTAAATTCGGATCAGCCTGCAACTCATTGGGTGGAATAGGGTATAACTGCTGGTAAGGCTTATAGGCTGATTTATAGGGAATACCGCTAAAAACAACTCCGACCTGGCCCGTACGTTTTAAATCGAACCAACGGTGCCCCCATTCGGCAAAAAGCTCGATTCGCCGTTCCTGGGCGACGGCTGCCAGAACCTGGGTTTTATTGAGCGTAGCGGCTAAATTGGGAAGGCCGGACCGGTTACGTACCACATTTAAATCCGTGATGGCGGGGGCCAAATTACCTAAGTTGGCGTTTGCCTCTGCTCTGATCAGGTATTGTTCAGCTAAACGCAGAATGGTATAATATTCTGTTACAGGAGCGCCTTGTTGTGCCTGGGCAGGCCCGACTTTATATTTATAAGGGTAATAATAAGTCGTTCCGCTATAGCTGGAGCTGTCTATCCATGCACTTTTCCGCATATCTCCGTTTTCAAATGCATTCAGCAATGGACCGGCGAGGTAGTATTCGGTTGGCGGGCTCGTTGAATCATAAGGAACAAAACGAAATGCCTCAGCCGTGGCATTATAGGTGTTTTTATTGGTGTTTGAATTGTTTTGCCATTGCAAAATTGCCTCCGTGGAGTTTGCTAAAAACACATTGTCTAAATTGGGAACAAGACTGAAAAGACTTGAGTTGCCAATTACGCTTGTACTCTGATTTATGGCTTGCTGGTAGTTATTTTGATATAGATATACCCTTGCCAACAACGCTGTCGCGGCCCACTTGTTTACCCGTATTCTTTCACCTCCTCCTTCGGAAAAATCAGCCGGCAGCGTGTTTTGGGCAAATTGTAAATCACTTACAATTGATTGATACACCTGTGCGGAAGGCGTATTAGATGCAGAGGAATTCAACTGATAATTAATCGTTGTAACCAGTGGAATATTCCCGTATAAGTTCACTAAATAGAAATTAACGAACGCCCTAAACCACATTGCCTCTGCAATGAACTTATTTTTGACGGTTTGTGAAACACCTGCGGATGCTTGCAACCCTTCGATACAAGCATTTGCCTGGTAAATATATGGGTACCCTTGGTACCAAAACAGCTGCGTATTAGCGTTCGAAGCTACCACAGTATTGGTGCTCATCTCCGCATCATCATTTCCTAAGGCATATGGTAGGAGTTCATCGGCTGATTCGCCAGGTAGCGCAGTCATGAGGCTATTGGCAAATCCGCCAAAATAACTTCCGCCAGCGTGCGCCATACTTGTATAAATACCATTTAAAGCAGCTGCCGCATCTGCGCTATCAGCAAAAACCTGCGTTGTAGTAATAGTACCCTTAGGTGGTGGAATTTGAACCAGTTTCTTGCATCCTACAGAAGATACAAGAAGCAAAAGAAATAGAATTGTTGTATTTTTTTTCATAATAGATTGAATTAAAGCATGAATTTAAGTCCAACGGTAACTATTTTTGGAAGCGGGAGAGTCCCTAGTCCATAGGCAGATGGGTCAGGTCCATCGTACCGGGTTAATACAAATAAATTTTGCCCCCTTGCATAAATACTACATTTCCGGATACCCACCCTGTGGGCCCATCTTTCAGGCAAATCATAGGATAAGGAGGCGTTTTGCAACTTGATGAATGAGCCGTCAGTATAAATTCCGTCGGAAAGGGAAAACAAGTAATCAGACAACTGCGGTGATTGGGTGTACCGAGCAAATTGTGTTTGGTCTCCTGGCTTTTGCCATGCATTGAGCACAGCGACAGATTCGTTAACATTTATATAACCCGGATACAATTGGTAACTGGCATTTGGCAATTCTTGCTTTTTAAAATAGAAGAACAAATTAAGTTGCCAGCCCTTATAACGTAAATCGGTCGAAATCCCCCCGTCAAATGGCGGGGCTAAATCTTTATCATAAAGATCGTTATTACCATTGTTATACTGATAATCAATTGTGCCATTGTGGTTTTTGTCTTCGAAAGTATATTGGCCGGTTTGAGGGTCAATCCCTGTATAATGCAATAATCGTTTTATGCTAAGGGATTGACCGATATCATATATAGCAGCATATGAGGTTTGTGCTATATTTGGAAAGGCAATCAGCTTATTGCGATTATCACCGATATTGAAAGTCGCCGACCAGGTAAAATCCTTATGATCTATAATTTTTCCGGTCAAACGTGCTTCTACTCCTTCATTTTGTACCAAAGCCGGGGAATTTTCTAACACCAAACTGAAACCGGTTAGAATCGGCAATGGCGCATATACCAGCTGGTCTCCGCAACGATCCCGGTACCAGTCAACGTCCATCGTTATCCTATCCTTGAAAAACCCGAGCTCCAGTGCGCCTTCTAATTTGGCATTTGTTTGCCAATGTAAATTTGGATTGGCGTGATTAATAGGATAATAATAAGGATTGCCCTGATATTGAAAATTACTCCCGCCAATAGCTGACCACTGCGTAAGATAACCATAGTCAGCAATCTGGTCGTTGCCTGTAAGGCCATAACTGCCACGCAATTTTCCAAAACTAAGCCAGGACAAGTTATCTTTAAACCATTTCTCTTCGGTAAAAATGTAAGCCGCACCAACTGCACCGAAATTCCCGTATTGATGACCGGGCCCAAACCGGCTGGAACCATCGCGTCTTGCCGATAAATTTAACAGGTATTTATCTGCCCAATTATAATTTATCCTTCCGAATAGCCCCGCATACTTGTAATTCCCGAAAGAATTGTAAGAAGTCGTGATGGGCGCATTTTGGAGGGAGCTTAGCAAATTATCATTGATATAGCCACTACCATTGTCTTGATTCGCATCTTCACTTATGGATTGGGAACTCGCACCAACTAAAACAGCTAACTTACCATTTCTTCCTAAAATTTGGTTATATTCTAATTGTGGTTCTACTATAGAATTATTCAAATTCGTATTGCTGAATATTGACGATCCGTATGGCGTGGCGTTAATTGGGTTCTGGGACGCTATTTCGGTCAGTTCATCATTCTGCCCATGCATGGTTGAATAACCAAACTGAGCTACGAACTGTAGTCCTTTTAGAATTTGATATTTCAGGTTTAATTGGCTGTTTAGAAATCCCGTTGTGGCGCTGTATGGCTCAAAAAGGGTACCCCAATTGTTTAATTGATTAGGTACAGGTTCCCAACCTGCCCAATTCAAGTTACCCTGGGAGTTAAATATGGCGGGGGCATCCGGCGCTTCAAGCACGCCGCTTCCAACACCAATAAGATCTGATTGGGTATACGAATAAGTGCTTTTTAATGAAAGCGTCAGACGCTGATCCAAACTCGTATGGGTATAACTAAATTGTATAGATGCCCGTTGATCTGCTCCGCTCCGGCTTAAAATACCAGTTTCGTAGTGATACGAGGAACTGATCCGGAAGATGTCTTGTTTAGTGCCGCCAGAAAGGCTCAATTGTGCATCTGTCGTTTGCCCCGTATTGCCCCAATACACTTTTTGCCAATCCGTATAACGCGAATTATCCCAGGTTAGAATGTCGTAAGCGTTGCCTGTATTCTCAGTTGTTTGGGAATTCAATCCATAAGTTGTTTGATCATTCTTAAAAGCCTCATTCCTCATCATTAAGTATTGTTGCGTATTCATGAGATCATAACGCCCTGTGACCATGCTTTCCCCGTGATACATATCAAAATCTAATTGAGTCTTCCCGGCTTGTCCATTTTTGGTAGTTATAATAATAACGCCGTTAGCCCCCCTGGAGCCATAGATTGCCGTTGCATCCGCATCTTTGAGCACTGTTATACTCTCGATGTCCTGTGGATTAATACTGAAAAATGGGCTTTGGCCTCCCGCTGGGCCAGTAATACCCTGGGTAAAACCAGTTGACCCTGACGCATAATTGCTATTGCCTAAATTTAAGACTGTCAAAGGCACTCCATCGATAATATATAATGGCTCGGAAGGCTGTCCGCCATCTATTACTGATCGTCCCCGAATTTCTATTTTAACCGGTGCACTGGCATATCCGCTTGTCGGCGTCACTATTACACCGGGTACCTTGCCTTGTAAAGCAAGGATTGGGTTCATTTCCGGTTGCCTTTCAATTTCGGCAGCGGTAACCGTTGCTATATCGCCGGTATTTAACCTTTGGGTTGTTGTGCCATACGCTTGTACAACAACTTGGTCCAAAGAATTAGTTGCTTCTTCAAGGACAATATTAAACACAGTTTTATCACCAATTGTGATATTAGCAGTTTTGTAGCCAATGTAACTGATCAATAAAATGTCTTCCGGATTGACCTTTCGGACCGTAAAATTACCTTTTGCATCTGTCAGCGTCCCTGCCTGGGTGCGCTTTATATAAACTGAAGCCCCATTGAGCGGTACTCCTTGTTTTGTTGTGACTTGGCCGGTAATGTCTTTGGGTGGAGTTAGCGCATTTTTGAGTTTGTCGAAGAGGGAGGGTTCCTTTTCTTTAACCACCACGATCTTGTTTTCGATGGTATAGGTAAGCGGCTGACCGGCAAAGCAGGCATTCAGCACTTCTTCTAAACTTGCATCCTTAACTTGTATATCTACCGGTTTTGATTTTGAGATAACGGATCGATCATATAAAAAATCAAACCCGCTTTGCTTCCTGATTTCTTTGAATAGGGTGGACAGGCTTGCATTTTTTTCGTTCAGGGTTATCCTCTGCGCATAGCTCCCGGCGCTTACCTGCATAATAGCTGTTGTTAATAAAACGATGATCAGCCGCATAACCAGTAGGAATTTTTTAATGTAGCCGCGGGGCCTACATGGAATTTTAAAGTAAAATTGCATACATTTGAATTGTTTGGGTTTATCCGCATTGTGCCTGTCCCTTCAAAGGGGTTCATGCACTTTGTGTTAGTTGTAATTAATTCTTCGCAGTTTTTTTTCAATGGGTGAACCCGGACATCAGCTATCCCGGCTCCAACCGGGATGGCTTCCTTCAATGGGCCACCGTTTAGTTTTTTTGACCTATGGCATCACGGTAACCCTCCTTCCATCCATTTTGAAGTGCACCTTGCCTGTTAATTCAATGGCAGCTAAAACGGCAGATATATGCTTCGACCGGGAGACCTGGCCTTCCAGCCTTAATTTTTCCGGCATACCCTGGTACACCACTTCAATATCATACCAGCGCGCCACCTTACGCATGATGGTTTGTATGTCTTCGCCGTTAAAAAGAAAATCCCCGTTCTTCCAGGCTACCGCCTCTTCGGTGTCGGCATTTTGAATAATATTGATCTTGCCGGCGGTGCCGCCCGCTAACGCCTGTTCCCCGGGCCTTAGGACCGCCGTTTCATTTTCACTTGTTATTTTCACGCTTCCTTCCAATAGGGTAGTTTTAATGGCCGGTTCGTCGTCGTATGCGTTGATATTGAAATGTGTCCCCAAAACTTCTACCGTTTGCCCTTTACAGGCTACCCGGAACGGCTTGCTTTTATCGTGGGCTACTTCAAAGTAAACCTGGCCTGTTATTTCGACCCTGCGTTCATTACCTGTAAAGGCTACAGGGAAGCGTATAGAAGATTCGGCATCAAGGCTAACCTTTGTCCCGTCAGGTAATACAATATCATATTGGCCGGTTTTTGGGGTAGTTATGGTGTTATATTGAATGTCGGATGCAGGATGTCCGACCCGATAGCTATCGGGTTCGGAGGCAGCATAGACAACTTCCCCATCTACGGTTTTGTTGATTGCAGTGCTGCCCTGTACAGCCAATTTACCGTTTTTTGCGCCGGTTAATATGAGCCTTGAACCGTTAGCTAAAGTTAGTACTGCCTTATTTCCACCGGGGGCCACATCATATTTGGTGAGCGAAAGGAATGCTGCTGTTTTTTGTTTTTGGTGATGGTAGTAATAAAGACCGATGCCACAACAAAGCAAAATGGAGGCAGCAGCGGCAATGCGCGGCCATAAGCGGGTGACCTTCTTTTGGGTTTGGCCGATACCAAGGCGCTGCCTGATCTCAGCCAGGTCGTGCACAATTTCTTCATCCGAAAGGTCAAGATCGCCTGCTGCTGCGTGAAGCATCCAGTTCTCTGCAAAAGCCTTTTCTTCATCAGACGCGGTGCCTGAATGGTATTTTAATAGTAATTCTTTTGCGTCTTTTTTTGTCATTCCGTGTTAAGGTTTTATCCTTAATTACAGCAATGACAGTTAAATGATACGCAGGGGTTATAAGAAAGTGAAATAATTATAAAATTGTTGTTAAGCTTTTATCGCTAACATTTTTTAATGATACTGCTTTGCATCTTTTAACGAGAAATTATTTTTAAAAACGTTTTGATTGTAGAACGTTTTATATTAATTTTGTTATCTTTGCATTACGAAATAACACTATTATGGATAAGCTAAAGGAAAAATCTGCAATATTAGTCAGCCAGCAAACATTAGTGTTTGAAAGATACCTTTTAAAGGAGATTAACTGGAAAAACAGATTGATCTGCATACTTGGAGCGAGAGGTACCGGAAAAACCACGACTATATTGCAAAGATTAAAAATGATGGCGTCGCCGCCCGATGAGTCATTATATATCAGTCTTGACGACCTTTATTTCTCCACGCACACCTTAATAGAAACAGCCGAAGCATTCAGGCAACAAGGGGGCAAGTATCTTTTCATCGACGAGGTGCATAAATATCCGGGATGGGCGAGGGAAATAAAAAACGCCTTTGATTTTTATAAAGACCTCAACATTGTACTTACAGGATCGTCTATTATTGAAATGCTCGGTCTTGAAGTCGACCTGAGCCGGAGGGCCAGAATTTACGAGTTGAATGGTTTATCATTCAGGGAATTTCTTGCCTATAATCAAAACGTAATCCACCCGGTTGTTAAATTAGAGGATGCATTAAAGCACCATACAGAAATTGCAGCCGGTCTTAATCAAATCAAACCGGTTAAAGCTTTCAAGGAATATGTTAACTTCGGCTATTATCCATTTTTCAAAGAAGATACTGAAAGCTATTTCATACAATTAACGCAAGTGGTGAACCTAATCATCGGATATGATCTGGCTTTTATACAAAGTATAGACAAATTACAAATCAGGAAAATATATCAGCTACTTGGTATTTTGGCGGCCCAGGTTCCTTTTAAACCAAATATCACCAGCCTGGCACATACGTTGGAAATGGGCCGGGCCACACTAATTCAATGCCTGCACTATCTTGAAAAAGCCAAACTTATACAACAGGTTTATTTAGAGGGTAAAGGAATGGGGGCATTGGAAAAGCCTTCAAAATTGCTGCTGGATAATCCTAATTTATTTGATGCACTTTCATCAAACCCGGCAAATGAAGGCAGTAGAAGGGAATGTTTCTTTGTAAATCAACTGAGAAATACAGGGCATCAGGTTAGTTTGGCCAAAGCAGGTGACTTTATAGTCGACGGGAAATATATATTTGAAGTAGGCGGCGCTAAAAAGAAATTTGATCAAATCGCTGGTCTTTCAAACGGGTATATAGCAGCTGATGATATTGAAATTGGGGCGGGGAACAGGATTCCGTTATGGATACTTGGTTTATTGTATTAATGGCATCCCACCTAAACTGTAAAACTTCTCATCAAAAAATGTTTTTCACAGCATTTAAAAAAGCAGGTAAAACAGAGGGCCCAATTTTACTTTCAATATCTTAAGGGCGCTGTGCATCTGGCTTTTGACCGTTTCTTCCGATATGCCTAATTGTTCGGCGATCTCTTTACGGGTCAGATTGGTCTTACGGCTCAGTTCGAATACCTGGCGCATCCGTGGTGTCAGCGCTGCAATCTCCTCCTCAATAAAAGCGTTCAATTCATTGTGCCTTACCAGGTGATCGGTGGTATTGGATGGCGTATTGTCAAGGTAATGCTGGAACGAATCGATATAACGATCGGCAATTTTTTGGTGGGTAATAAAATTGATGATCCTGTTTCTTACCGAAGAATAGAGATAAGCAGGCATACTAACTGTAAAAAACAGGTTTTCCCGGTTGGTCCAAAGGGTTAAAAACAATTCGTGTATAAGATCTTTGGCCTCTTCCCGGCTGCGAAGGCGTTTATAGGCAAAAACATATAGTAAGCCATTGTACCTGTCGTAAATTTCAGTGAATGCAGCATGGTCACCCAACTTGAGCAAATCGGTCAATTCAGTGTCTGAGAATGAACCGTATGCTGTCATGTCAGTGTAATCCTACATAAAGATAGAATTTTTTTGTCAATATTAAGAAATTAATCATTAGTTATTCGGAGTTCGATATAAAACGCTAAATAATGACACTGAGGGTAGTCTCCGTCAAAGCAGGCGTCTTGCCACAACCTGGTAAACCATGCGAAGGGCCGTACGCTAATCCTGGTCTTTGTTCACGATTTTCCCAAAACACACTTAAATTCTTGGCTTAGTGTAAAAATTAATCAGCTCATTTTTAGCAGGTAACGTGTATTCACGCTAAACCCGCGTGCGAAACGTGAACAAAATATAGCTGGCTAACAGCAATATAGCACCAAATTTTACAAAAGATGCGTAAGTTAAATAATACAATATCGTAAATCGGCCCCATCACAAAGCAAAGCCTTCAATTAAGATTATTTTTTCCACCGAGTTGTTTTTCATTTCGATAAATTCCAGGCGTTTTGGGTCGGCTGCATAACCCGCAAAATCAGCCTTGCTGTTAAAAGTTACCAAATGGATCTCGTAGGGTAATTCCTGGCTGTTTTCAATAAACGCGTTTTTAGCAGGTCTGATGCGGTAAACAAGTTCCCCGTTATGCCCCTTCAAAAGCGGCAGCACCTTGTCCTCGAAGGCATGGAACTCCTGCTCACAGCCCGGCTTTATAAAAATAAGTTGTGTATAATAAATCATGTAGCAATTTAGTTTTAAAAATGCACATTGTCCTAATTACCCCTTCAAAATGGCGTTTTCACACCCGGAAAGGCAGATTGATTTCCTGTAAATTTATAGTTTTAACGGTATCAGCCAATCACTCATTATCTTTACAAAAAAACATTAATATGAAAATAGTTAGGGTTCTATACACCACAACACAGGAATATGCTGCCACCAACAGGGAAAATATTAAACAGGTGGCAGATGAGTTAAAAAAACTCAATCACCCCGGCATTAAATACAGCGCTTATTTATTGCCTGACGGAAAGACGTTTATGCATTTTGACTTGTTAGAAAATGAGGAAGCCCACCAGGTTGTAACGTCGCTTGAATCATTCAAAAAGTTCTCGGCTGAATTATGGGCAAGCGGACTGGAAGCAGAACCAAAATTGGAACTGCTATCTTTAGTGGCATCTACCGAAGATTATTTCGGGTAATTGGTCTGCTTTATTTCAATGGGGCCATGCCGCCAGGTTCAACTTAAATCCCGACGGGCTTTTGCTGCCGTAAACCAATTTGCTCAATTGCCTCTTTAACTTCATCAACGCTAATCATTTGCATACACAATTTACCATACGGACATTCAGCATTTTTCAAAAAATCAACACAAGGCGCACAAATAAGATTTTTTGAAATATTAATATTGTTTTCATGCCCCCATACCGATAAGGATGAAGGGCCAAAAAAGACAACGCCTTTTTTATTAAAAGCGTTGGTTACATGCGAAAAAAAAGAAACAACCCCCACAAAGCTATAGGCATGTTTAATAAGGGCCATACCTTCCCTGATATTTGTTTTCCCTCTTAAATCTACTGCACCCTCAACTTTTAATTCATTGGCTAAACCTAATTGTATAAATGTATGATCAGGAAGGCTCTTTACTAATTCATTCCAATTATTATGCGGCCACATTTGGTTTTTTGAAGCAATGGACGTAATATGTATGATAATTGGATTTACATAATTTGATAAAAGCGTTTTTGCCTTAATATCCTCTTCCTCTTTTAAAAAAATCTGAATATTTGTTTCCGTTAATTTTATACCAGCCATTTCAGCAATTATTTCTGATGCTTTTTTGGTGTATGTATAAGAAGGTCTTAGGCTGCCATAATTTATATTAATAACTTTTATGATTTTAGCAGATCGAAGAAACTTATAAAAGAATTTATAAAAAAGCGATAAATATCGCAATGTATCAATATATGGATTATGCTTTAATACCTCAAGCTGCCCTTTGCCCCGGCCAATTGCAATAATTTTGCTATCCGGAAATTGTAATTTTAATTCCTTGAATATAGGAGTAGATAATGCAACATCCCCTAATCCTCCGTAAAGATTGATGTAAATCTTTTGTTTCATTTAAAATCTATCGATTATAATTTTCAATTCCTGGATGCAAAATTTATATAAGATTTCATCTTTATGCAATATATACAATACCTGGTAATTTCTCTTATTAAAAGGTTTTGCCATTTCTGTATTTCTACATTCTTCTATGGTGGCAATCCTTGATTCAAACTCAAATATCCTTTCTTTAATATACCCGGAACATTCCATTTTAATTTGCTTTTTGGTAGCAGTCATTATTCTTCAATTTTTTAATAAACGTTAAGTTGTTATTTAAAAGGTTTGATATTTAACAAGCTATTGATATTTGCTCAATTAATATTTAATTAACCAAATTGGTTTTTTAGTATAAAATCAATTGCTCTTCATTAAAGCTCCGGCTTCGAAAACGATACTTCAAATACAAGTCAATGGTTTGGGTTTTATTTGAATGTTTAGTTATTTCCAATACCTTGTCATAATTTTTTAGACTTACATTATCATAAGCGGAGCCGGTAGCTGATGATCTGAAAAACTTTTAAAATCCAATTATTAAATAATATTCTACCAAATTTAGTAAAAAATATTGAGCAGGATAAAACACGGCCGTGGCTTGGGCATAATTTAAAATGAATATTGTAAAACCTTTTTCCATTGAATAGGGAGGCATGTTATCTTAATTATAAAATATTATTATTACTTCAAATAGCATGGCAGAATTCCCCATTTTGGGGTTTAGATTATACATTTATTCTCTAAAATTGTATACCAAATGCAATATCAATCAGCAATTACTAATTAAAAATAAGATGGCCTTATTTTTGCATTCCCAACACTGTTAATTTATAAGGAAAGATAACAGGTTTCATTTGCTTACAAATTAATAGGTATAAAATTACCAGCCTTAAAAACAAAGTAATATCTACCTATGTTGTTTGTTTTTCATACGGAAAAATAATAAAAACTAAACAGAAACCTTAGAAGTATTGCGAATTTTATAACAGAAGATGATAACTTTAATGGATTTGGAAATTTACTTGATTATTGGTTAAATGAACACTAAGAAAAGAATCCTTTTAATAGGACACAACTTTGCCCCAGAGCCCACCGGAATCGGGAAATATAGCGGTGAAATGATGCATTGGTTATCCAAAAAAGGAAACGATTGTACTGTAGTTACCACTTATCCATATTATCCTTATTGGAAAATACAATCACCCTATAAAAACAGGTGGTATAAAAGAGAAAATGTTTCTTTTCCTGAAAGCGACGAAAAGCTTACCATTTACAGATGCCCCTTATATGTTCCTGAAAACCTTAGTGGTATAAGCAGAATTCTGCACGACTTTTCATTCGTCTTTTCAATGTTCTTTGTAGTCTTAAAGTTAATACTATTTGACAAAAGTTTTGATTACATTATAACAGTTGCCCCTCCTTTTCATTTAAGTTACCTTTCTCTTCTTTATCGTAAACTTAGAGGCGGTAAACTAATATATCATATCCAGGACCTCCAAATTGAAGCTGCCCAGGAATCGAATTTGCTTAAAGGAGAAAAATTATTTAATTTTTTATATAGAGCTGAAAAAGTTATACTAAAACACAGCGATGTGGTAAGTAGTATTTCTCACGGTATGATCAACCGGATTCAAATGAAGGTTGACCGCAAAGTTGTATTCTTTCCCAACTGGGTAGAAACTTCCGTATTTTTCCCCATTAATGACAAAAATAGGTTAAAAGAACTTTGGGGTTTTAATAAAGATCAATTCATTTGCCTGTATTCAGGTAGCATCGGAGAAAAGCAAGGCTTGGAAAATATCATTTATGCCGCCGAAAATCTGAGGGACGATACGAGGATACAATTTATAATTTGTGGGACCGGTCCATATAAAAGTAAACTACAGGACATCGTTTTAAGCAAGAAATTAAAAAATGTCACCTTTCTTCCTTTACAAGATAAAAAGTGTTTTAACGATTTTCTTAATATAGCAGACCTGCACTTGATCATACAAAAAGCATATATAGGTGATTTAGTTATGCCTTCAAAATTACCCACTATCTTGTCTGCAGGAGGGGTTTGTTTGGTTACTGCTGAAAAAAATACATCCCTTCAGAAACTCGTTGAAAAATTCAATGTTGGGTATGTAGTAGAGCCAGATGATCATGTTAAATTGACTGAAAATATTTTGCAAATATCAAATATTGATCATGCCGAAAAACGGATAAATGCCAGGAAATATGCAATACAATATTTGAATATTGATAATGTAATGAACCAATTTATGGATGAGATAACCATTTTGCCAAGTGAGAAAAAAGAAAATACTTTGTCATTTGGCGTAGCAGTGATTGGTATAACAAGTTTCCTAACCTTATTAGTGAATAAGTTAAGATAAAAGGCAATTATTTTATCTTTAAACGTATTCTTTCAACTTCAATATTAAGGCCCTAATATTTGCTTAAAAATTTCAATTCTTACCCCATTAATTAAAAGAGAGTAATTTCATACAAGGAAACAAGTAACATCATTAAGCAGTGAATGATCTTTCTTAACCTAAGTTTCTGCGGTATCATAATCTGTTTTGAGCCTATTTTAACGTCCTGTTTTAAAAACGAATAATGCAATAAACGTGGCTTTGCCATAGCTGTTAAATGTTTTATCCGTGACTTTTTTGACCGTATAGCTTTTGGGTTTATCTGCTTTATCTTTTAACTATTGATTCGTATTAATAGTACCCGATCTGTCGTAAGTTTACTGGTTACTTTAGTGTCCAAAAATATTTTTCGTTAAAATTAATTCTTTGATCCAAACTACATAATTGGTACAGAATTTGAACATATATTAGTAAACCAGATATAAACTACAATAGCCTATATATTGTCAGCATCGTTTAGCTAACGATACAACCACAGTTGGGATACTTCACTATTGTTAATTTTCAATAGTGGTAAAAAAAACTTATCCATTCGATGTCAAATTTTGAATGGTCATGTTATCTTTTTCACTTTTTTGAAACCGAACGGATTAAAAGACAGGGATGTAATTCAGGAGTCATATTACCACAAATGACCCTAAAAAGAATATCAAATGTTAACTGCGAATTTCGGTTAAAATGAATATAGAATTATTACTGAATAATTAAAATTAGAAGATACTGAATTAAAACAAGCACAAATTCAGGATTAATGGAATTTAATTAATGGTATTTGAAGGCGAGATATTTTGGGACTTTAATTATATTTTATTATGGATTACTTATTACAAACTGCTTTTGAAAATGAACAGGAAGCGTTTGGAAATCCTGTTTTATACTGGAAACAACAATTAGATACCAGCACTCCATTTGTTGAACTTCCTGCTGATTTTTCGAGGTCATCCACAACTTCATCCGAAATTGATCATATTTCCTTTTCACTGTCTTCATCTTGTCGGGATAAACTCAAACAATTAAGCAATCGCCTTGATACCAGTCTTTTTACAATTCTGCTTTCAGCTTATAATACGCTTTTGTTCAGGTATACAAAACAAGAAGATATTGTAATAGGGTTGCCAAACATTGAATTCATATTTGGTGAAACAAGTGAATTAATAGTACCCATTCATAAAACAAAAGTTTACAGGACAGATTTATCTGGCAATCCCTGTTTTAATGAGTTACTTAATCGTGTTCATCAAGGAGTTTTAAACGGGAACAAGTATGAAGCGGTGCTATATAAGGAATTGGAAGAAGATAAGAAGTTAGCATGTGGAACTAATTGCCCAGGTTTATACAACGTTATATTTTCTTTCAGGACTACAAAGATTGAAAATGATAGAATTAATGAATGGGCCTCAAATAGTTGTATACCCGAAAACTCCAGGGGCTATATTGACTTAGCTTTGTATTTGGAAGAAACAATACAAGGATTAAATGGAGTTTGGACATATAATTCAGAATTATTCAAAGAGGTTACGATTGAACGGCTTGCAAAACACTTTGAGATTTTGCTGGAAGGCATAATTTCCAATCCACAGCAAAATATATTTCAATTACCATTGCTTACTAATACAGAGTATCATCAATTAACTTTAGACTGGAACAGCTCAAAAGTAAATTATCCTGCTAATATGTGCATTCATAAATTGTTTGAAGCACAGGTAAGGAAAACACCCGGGGCCACAGCATTGGTTTTTGAAAAAAGGGAATTGACCTATGCAGAATTAAATGAACGTTCCAACCAGCTTGCCCATTATCTGTGCAACAAGGGGGTTAAGAAAGAAACGCTCGTGCCAATTTTTATTGATCACTCACTTGAAATGGTAATAGGGATTTTGGGGATACTTAAAGCCGGGGGCGTTTATGTACCTGTGGATCCGAACTATCCATTGGAAAGAATATCGTATTTATTGGAGGATACAAAGGCATTTATAGCTATTTGCAATAACGAAAGCAAGAGAAAACTGAAGGCTTTTCCAAATATTAATTTAGTGAATTTAACCAGTGAAGAATCACTTCTAAAAAATCAACCTGCAGATAATTTAAACATTAACGTTTCTACTAACAGCCTTGCCTATATTATTTATACTTCGGGTACTACCGGTAAGCCAAAAGGGGTGATGATTGGACACAGGTCGCTGACCGATCATTGTTATGGAATAATTCAAAGCGCCGATTTACAAACCTGCAAATCCTTTGCCCTTTTTTCACCTTTAGTGTTTGATGCGGGCCATTCTATTATACATTCATCTTTTATTCTTGGTGCGTGTTTACACGTTTTATCGAAGCCATTAATTATGAATAGTGAAAAAGTGGCTGCCTATATTGATAATAATTCTATTGATTGCATCAAAATTGTTCCTTCTTTATGGCTCTCGTATGCAGGCCTGCATAAAATGGTTTTATCCAAAAAGGTAATCATTTTTGGGGGCGAAGTTTTTCCACTAAGTATTCTGAATTACCTGAAAAAAATAAATTATAGTGGGAACGTATATAACCATTATGGCCCGACAGAAGTAACGATAGGGAAATGTATTCATAAAATAAATATCGATCAAACTTATAATAATGTTCCAATTGGAAAACCATTTTCAAACACGCAACTTTATATTCTCGATAATCATTTGCAATTAACACCTGTTGGTATAGAAGGTGAACTATACATTGCAGGCGAAGGTTTATCGCACGGTTACCTGAATCGAAGCGATTTAACAGCTGAAAAATTTATACCAAATCCTTTCGCAGCTAATGCCACCGGTAAAATGTATAAAACCGGTGACAAAGTCAGATGGCTTTCCGATGGGAGTATTGAATATTTAGGCCGTGCTGATGAGCAGGTAAAAATTCAGGGCCATCGTATTGAATTAGGAGAAATAGAAGAGGTATTGTTACAAAGCCAATTAGTACAACAGGCAGTTGTAATTGCATATGCAGATAAAAAAGGCAATAAACAATTGATAGAATTTATTGTACCTGGCAAACAATATGATCAAGAAGCGTTACTGACATTTTTAAAGGAGAAGCTGCCTGATTATATGATCCCTGTTAAATGTATTGAACTTAAAAATTTACCACTAACAAATAATGGGAAAGTAGACAAAAAGGAATTAGAAAATTTGGAGGGGATTGACGAAATTTTTATAGCTCCTGCAACTGAAATAGAGATAAAATTGGCGGCTATCTGGCAAGATTTATT
>Ga0206864_1034_pt3 | contig 41443 bp, 26 predicted proteins | sample Alteio_BWOrgCont_42_FD_152632 | JGI IMG/M metagenome (GOLD analysis project Ga0206864, IMG submission 152632) | Enriched cells from forest soil in Barre Woods Harvard Forest LTER site, Petersham, Massachusetts, United States -... | ecosystem: Environmental > Terrestrial > Soil > Temperate forest >...
GCGGTGAATCAGAAAGCGAAAACTTCCGGGCCAGGCTACAAGCCCACCGTAGAAGTGAGCACTTCAGTTGCTGACGACCAAATGGTAATCAGCGTTCGCGACAATGGCTCCGGCATCCCCGACGCGATTAAAGATAAGATCATGCAACCCTTCTTTACCACCAAACCAACCGGCGAAGGGACAGGATTAGGGTTGTCATTGAGCTATGATATTGTGGTGAAGGGGCACGGCGGCAAAATAGAAGTAAACACCAAAGAAGGCGAGTTTACAGAGTTTATAATAACGCTTCCATTATGAAAATAAAAACCGTATCGGTCAAAACTTTTTTGCTCCCCCGCCAGCTGGCGGGGGCTGGGGGGTTTATGCAGCCATTTTTTACCACCAAACCGACCGGCGAGGGCACCGGTCTAGGCCTATCGCTAACCTATGATATGGTAGTAAAGGGGCATGGCGGGAATATAAAAGTAACTAGCAGCGAAGGATTTGGCTCGGAATTTAAAATCGAGTTACCACTGGTTAATAAAGATGAACATGAAAATCAATAGGGCCTTTTTATTTTTTTTCATTTTATGGGCTGGCGTATGTCGTGCGCAGGAGCCTGTTTTCGTGGCTAAGCGGGTTGATTTCAACCTGTCAGGGGGCACCAGCCTGGCCTTGAGCGAAGCTGTCGAATGGCGTTTCAAAGCCGGGACTGATACAACCGGGGCCGCAATAAGCGCCGACGTTGCCGGTTGGAAAAAACTTGCGCCAGCCCGGCTTTCGGTGGATTATGCAGATAAAAGCGGGCGGGTTGAGGGCTGGTTCAGGATTAGGTTAAAAATGGACAGCTCATTAGCTTCTCAGCATTTCAGCCTCAGCTATTTTTCGTGGGCTGCTGCCGATATTTATATCAACGGTAAATTAACTTTAAAAAGCGGAAAGGCCGGCCACAACCGGGCTACCTTCCGGGAAAGCCGTACGATGCATACTGTGGCGCTGCCTGTTGATCTGCAGTCTGGCCAAACTTATTTAATTGCCATGCATGTGGTGGATTACGTAGCGCCATTACCCCCAAGGCGGCTCATGTCTGAAGACCTATCGCGACGATCTTTAATTAATATTAATACGCAGCAAAACGATCAATTTACCTATAACCTGGCGCTTAAAAATAATACTTACGAAGTTATATGGGTTTCAGTATGTATGGTGCTAACCTTGCTGTTTTGGCTTCTGTTTTTCCAAAACCGGTCCGAGCGTAACCTTTGGCTTATCGCGGTATGTTGTACCAGCTATGGCTTTTTTGGTTTTTTTTTGGTTATGTCAGGTACTTATAAAATATCATACTACACCATTTCGTGGTACTCCGTTATTGTAAATTTTTTCGTCGGTGTCATATTTGTAACGGTGCCTTTCATTATCGCAGGAATTTTTAAGCGAAGGGTAATCAGGCTGCTTAGGCTGTCATTGTTGAATGTATTAGTTTTCTCGATTGCCAGCTATTTAGTGCCGCCAGCAGTCGGAGACCTTTTCATCGACGTAGTGGCCATAGGCGTCATAGTGATTTGCATTTACTACATTGTATCCTCGTGGAAAAATCTGCATGGCGCACAATGGGCTATTGTTGCCGGCCTGATGCTATCCTTCCTGATGTTAATATGCTTGCTTGGTGAGAGTATATTGGCTCCAAACGCAGCATTCCAAAACGCCGATGTTATCTATTTATTCGCGACTGGCTTTACGCTGTCTTTTCCGTTGTCTATGATGGTGTATGTCGCTCTGCGTTTTAGGGAGGTTATGACGGAAGTACGCCTGAATGCTGATGAAGTGGTCCGCTTGTCGGAAGAAAAACGTGAGCAGGCTGAAAAACAGCAAAAAGTGCTGGAAGAAGAAGTGGCCAGGCAAACAGCCGAATTGAGAACAGCCTTTGAAAATTTGAAAGCAACCCAAACCCAGCTCATCCAATCCGAAAAAATGGCCTCGCTGGGTGAACTCACCGCAGGCATCGCCCACGAAATACAGAACCCGCTGAATTTTGTAAATAATTTTTCGGAAGTGAGTGTGGAATTACTTGCCGAACTGAAAGAGGAAGAAGCAAAAGGGAACAAAGATGATGTTATCGCGATAGCTGATGACTTAACTGAAAATCTCGAAAAGATCCGTCATCATGGCAAGCGTGCCGACGCCATTGTAAAAGGCATGCTGCAGCACAGCCAGGCAGGCAGCGGATCAAAAGAACCCACCAACCTCAATGCCCTCGCCGATGAGTACGTGCGGCTGGCTTACCATGGCTTACGGTCTAAGGACAAGTCGTTTAACGCAGAGATCATCACCAATTTCGATGAATCACTGCCGAAAATAAATGTAATACCCCAGGACATGGGCAGGGTGATGCTAAACCTGTTCAACAATGCCTTTTATGCGGTGAACCAAAAAACGAAAAAAGCCGGGCCGGATTACAAACCTACTGTTGAACTAACCACTTTTGCTCCCCCTTCAGGGGGCTGGGGGTTTATTGTAAAAGACAACGGCATCGGCATTCCCGATGCCATTAAAGAAAAGATCATGCAGCCGTTTTTTACCACCAAACCTACGGGTGAGGGTACAGGTCTGGGCTTATCTTTAACCTATGATATGGTGGTAAAGGGGCATGGTGGCAAAATAGAAGTAAACACAAAAGAAAACGAGTTCACCGAGTTCACAATTACACTTCCCTTATGATGATAAAAACGCTACCCTGCAAAACTCTTTTGCTCCTCCGCCAGTTGGCGAAGACTGGGCGGCAAATTACCCTGCCACTAAGCTGATGTTTATGAAAAAAATCCTGTTAATCCTTTCCCTTTGTTTAATGGCTGGTCCCCTTTTGGCGCAAACGAAAGATGTGGACAAGATTGTGCGGGCTGCGCTGGCCTATACCGGGAAAAGTAATTACCCGGATATCCATAATAAAGACAGCCTTTTCAGGCTGCTTCCTCAAACCAGGGAACAGGGAGCGAAAATTGACCTCGTTTACCAAATAATTGATTACGGCCGGACAACGTCTATGTCGGGGATCGCTTATCACTATAAAGTACTCCGTTGGGCACAGAAGAACAACGACACAACCGCCGAGGTGGTGGTTACCGCCGAGATCGGGCCGATCATGGCTTTAAACGGTGACCTGGTAAACGGTGTAAAAACCTGCTTCACGGCCCTTAAGCTGGCAGAAAAAACGGGCAATAAGCGATTGATCGGTATCGGCTATCAAAATTTGGCGATATGTTATGCGCAAAAAAGTAGTATCGAGCTTTTTAAATTCTATATTGAGAAAGCCCTGATTTACTCGAAGGAGGGTGGCGAGAAATTGCTTGTTGGATATGAGTTGTCAAATTTAAGGGATATCTTCGGAGTACTCCACCAAACCGATTCGGCAAGATATTACAGCCTGAAAAGTTTAGATTGGGTAGTAAAGCACCATATCAATTTTGTTATTGCAAGGGACTTAGTAGCTTATGGGCAGCTGCAGGATGAAAATGCCCGCCTTAAATACTTCAGGCTTGCTGAAAACATCGAACTCCATCAAAATGCCGGCTTCCCCAATGCTGTCCTTGCTATAGGGCAATACTATCAGGAGCATCACAATTTAGACTCGGCATTATTTTATGCCCGAAAAGCTTATAATGCAACGCGGAATTCGGCCTTGTCAACAAAGCTCAGTACTACCCTCCTGTTGTCAAACAGTTTTAAAAAAACTGCGGCTGACAGTATCTTAAAATACCGGGTTGAATATGATAACATAAAGGATAGCCTTCAAAATATCAGCCAGTTTGAGCGTGCCCAGGCTGTAGCCTTTGACGACGAACAACACCGCCACGACCTCGAAGCGCAACACGCCGCGTACCAGGCTAATCTAAGATTATATGTTTTTGCGGTAATTATCACGTTCCTGTTGCTGCTGGCTTTTATTTTTTGGCGAAATAACCGGACAAGCAAACGGGCAAACGCTGCGCTGCACAAACAAAAGGAACAGGTGCAGCAGGCATTGCATGAGTTGAAAGCCACCCAAACGCAATTGGTTCAGCGCGAAAAAATGGCTTCGCTGGGTGAGCTGACCGCAGGCATTGCCCACGAGATACAAAACCCGCTGAATTTTGTAAACAACTTTTCGGATGTAAACCAGGAAATGCTGGTCGAGCTGGAAGAAGAGTTGAATAAAGGCGATATTGAAGAAGCCAAAGCCATAGCCGCCGACATCAGGAAAAACGAGCAAAAGATACACCACCACGGCAAGCGTGCCGACTTCATCGTAAAAGGCATGCTGGAGCATAGCCGCACCGGTTCCGGCGAAAAAATACTGACAAATTTGAACGTGCTTTGCGAGGAGTTTTTGAAGCTGTCGTACCACGGCCTGCGCGCCCGTGATAAATCATTCAATGCTGATATGATTACACATTTCGATCCTGCATTGCCGCCAATCAGCGTTTCGCAGCAGGATATGGGCAGGGTGATGCTCAACTTGTTCAATAATGCGTTTTACGCGGTGAATCAGAAAGCGAAAACTTCCGGGCCAGGCTACAAGCCCACCGTAGAAGTGAGCACTTCAGTTGCTGACGACCAAATGGTAATCAGCGTTCGCGACAATGGCTCCGGCATCCCCGACGCGATTAAAGATAAGATCATGCAACCCTTCTTTACCACCAAACCAACCGGCGAAGGGACAGGATTAGGGTTGTCATTGAGCTATGATATTGTGGTGAAAGGGCATGGCGGTAAAATCGAGGTAAACACAAATGAAGGTGAATACACAGAGTTCACAATTACACTTCCATTATGACAATAAAAACGCCATGCCTCAAAACTTTATTACTCCCCCTTTAGGGGGTTGGGGGGCCTCTGGTTCAGAGTTTATGATTATATTGCCTGTGAACTAAATACTTATGCCAATTAACTGATGAGGAAAATAATTGCCATAGTCGTTTTTTTTGTTACCTGTTCTGCTGCGTTTGCGCAGCAGGGCCGGATAGATTCTTTATTAAACCGGATAGACCAAACCACTGACGACGACAAAATTGATTCGCTTTTTGATTTAGCCAATAGATTGCCTAACGGGGTTATCGATTTGCTGCACAGGACGACCAGCCAACTGAAAGATAGCACTTCCGCCGTAGCGGCGCCGAAAAATACGGAGCGATTGCTTTACAATATCTGCCGCGCAAACTACCTGCTGCACGATGCCCCCCAACTGCTCAACGCGGCCTTAAGCGGGATCCGCATCAGTCGCCGGATTTCCGATCGTTTTTACCTGGCCCACTTTTATCACGCGGCCGGCATTGCCTATCTTTTTCAGCAGGACTATCGGAATTCCGTCGCCTGTTTTTTAGCATCGGTGCACCTGGGAGTACCCCTGCATGATCGCTACATCCTGTTGCGGGGTTACTCTAACCTGGAAACGCTCTACATATATCGCAAAGACCTCGATTCGGCAACGTATTACGCCCGCATGGAGCTGGCATCGGTTACGTCCTTTTACTTTAGCCGGCATTCCATGCAAATGGGTTCGGCACTATCCGACATGGGCGAAGTAATGATGAAAAAGGGGATGCCGGATTCTGCGTTATTTTATTTCCGCCGCGCTTACGCGATCGAACAGTTGCACCCGCAACCGGATATTGACCCCTACACCAAGACCAACCTGGCCCGGGTATTTCTTCAATTGGGGAAACGCGATTCTGCTATTAAATATGCTTCCGAATCCTATGCGCAGGCCTCAAAAACAAGGATATGGGAGTTTATATCAGCGGCGGCCGGTACCCTTGCTGAGGCATACCAGGACCTGGATGATAAAAAAAGCCTTTACTACCTGAGAGCGCAAATGGCTGCGGGAGACAGTGTTAACGCCTTAAACAGTTCGAGGGAGTTTCAATTGATCAACGACAAAGAAAAGCAGCGGGTACAGGATTTAAAAGTTGCACAGGAAAGGTTCAATACCCGCATACGCTTATACGTAGTGATAGGCGTAGCGATCATTTTGCTCATCATCGGTATCATCCTGTGGCGTACCAACAAAAAGCAAAAGCGCACCAACTTCTTGCTAAGCGAACAAAAGGAGGAGATATCAAGCCAGCGCGACGAGCTGGAAAGTAAAAACGCGGAGCTGGAAATTGAAGCCGCGCTGGAGCGGGTGCGCACCGTAGCCATGAGCATGAATAAGCCGGAAGATATGCTGAACATCAGCAGGGCGTTGTTTGCCGAGCTTTCAGCGCTTCAATTCAGCGAGATGAGAAATGCGATGATTCAAACTTATTTTGATGAAAAGCGGTATTTCGACGACTACGATTATTCCGATTTCGCAGGTGGCCACATCAACAGCATACCTTATAACCAAAACTCGATCGTCGACAAATTTTTGAACGAGATCAGACGGTCGAAAGACGCTTTTTCAGAAATAGCAATCACCGGCGATGACATGGAGAGATGGATAAAATTCAGGGATTCCAACAATGAGACACCCGACGAGCGGCTATATCACACTTCCTCACTTTATTATTATTTTTATTCGGTTGGCGGTGCTGCTATCGGCATTTCCACCTTCCACCCTATCCCACCGGGGGAATTGGAAATCGTAAAACGTTTTCGAAACGTTTTCGACCTTGCTTATCAAAGGTATGTCGATATCTCCAACGCCCTGGCGCAGGCGCACGAAGCACGTATCCAAACGGCGCTGGAACGGGTGCGCGCCGCGGTAATGGCCATGAAAAAAACCGACGAGGCCGTTGCGATATGCGAGGTGATGTACAACGAATTGCTTTCGCTGGGCATAGGCACGATCCGCAATGCGCAGATCGCGGAAAAAAACGAAAGCATGCAGGCTTACCTGTTATCCGCTTACTCGCCGGAAGGATCGATCTCCCAACTCGCTGCCTCCTACAACGCGCCCATTACCAAAGCGCTTTACGACGAGTTGGGGCAATCGCGCGAAACTTTTTACGAACGTGAATTTAGCGGCGAAAGTATTGAAGAGTGGCGCCGCTGGCGCGAGTCCCTGGCGCCGTTAACCAACCCAAGGGAACGCGACGCTGTTTCCCTGTGCTTCTACCTGTTTTCGTTCGGCGACGGGCATATTGGCATTTCGACGTATGAAATTATCCCACAGGAGCAGATCGACTTGCTAAAGCGTTTTAAAAAGGTGTTTGAGCTGGGCTACACCCGTTTCGCCGATGTAAAACGGGCCGAAGCACAGGCACGGGAAGCCCGCATTGAGGCGGCTCTTGAACGTGTGCGAAGCCGCTCAATGGGAATGCAAAAAAGCGAGGAGCTTAAAGAGGTGATCCAGGTTGTGTTCGACCAGTTTGTCCGCCTAAATATCGGCATTGACCATACCGGCTTTGTGGTAGATTACAAACCGGGTACCGACTGGCATTTCTGGATAGCCGATCCCATCGGGTCGCCGAATAAATTGACGGTGGGCTATTTCGAATCGGTATGGGGCAAAGATTTTAATGAAGCAAAAAAGAAGGGCATCGATTTTTTTACCACCAAACTGGATTTCGATCAAAAAAATAAGTTTTACCGGGATATGTTCGAGCATTTCCCGGAGATGCCGCAGGAATACCGCGACAACATTTTCGGCAAACCCGGTTTGGCCGCTTCGACCGTTCTGATGGAGGACGTGGCTTTATATATCGAAAACTTTTCGGGCACACCTTATACCGATGAAGAGAACGCCGTGCTGATGCGTTTTGGAAAAGTGTTCCAGCAGACCTATACCCGTTTCCTCGACCTGCAAAAAGCTGAGGAACAGGCCAGAGAGTCGCAAATTCAATTGGCGCTGGAGCGCGTACGCGCCCGTACGATGGCTATGCAAAAAAGCGAGGAACTGGCCGAAACGGTTTCGCTGCTGTTTAAGCAACTGCTGGCCCTGGGTATTCGGACAGAACAAATACGCACCTGCGGTATCGTCACTTTTGCTGATAATGAGCCAATAGGTGAACAATGGATCACCGAAACCAACGGCGAGATCATCCCGAAATCCTTCATGGTACCCTATAACGAAGCGCCGGCCTACAAAGCCATTTATAATGGATGGAAGCATGGCGAGGAGTTTATGGTGATACACCTGGGGGGCGAAAAGCTGAAGGAACATTTGGGCTACCTGGCAAAGGACACCAATGTGCCCACCCGCGATGTGGTTTTACCGCAGCAGGCAAAGGAAATATTTAACCACGTGATGTTCTTTTCGCAGGGATGCCTGTTCATTATCACCAAGGAAGCGCTGCCGGGGTATCATGATGTATTTAAACGGTTTGGGGCGGTCTTTCAACAATCCTATACACGGTTCCTCGATCTCAAAAAGGCAGAGGCCCAGGCAAGGGAGGCGCAGATAGAGTCAGCGCTTGAGAAAGTACGGTCCCGCTCTTTAGCGATGCATAAAAGCGACGAACTGCAGGAAGTGGTGACGGTGGTGTTTAAACAACTTCGCGAGCTGGGCATAAGTATCGATGGCGTCAGCATCTGCACTTTTATTGAAGGAACAAAGGACATTATTTTTTGGACTGCAGTTAATGATGATCTATATTCCGCCCCGATATATTTCCCCTATTTTGATCATCCAGTACCGGCAGATTTTTTTAAGGCAAAAGAATCCGGCTTGGAGTTTTATGCCAAAGCGTACACGGTAGACGAAAAGAACAGTTTGTGGAATTATAACTTTAAACACACCGCGTTTAAAAACCTGCCGGGGGAGCGGAAGAAAATGATTCTCGAAAGCCAGGGGTATACGTTTGCTGCGGCCTGGGCAAAAAACTCGGCCATTGCAGTTAATAATTTTGCCGGGGTATTATTTTCGGAACGGGATGCAGACTTAATAAAACGCTTTAGCAGGGCGTTCGAACAGGCTTACATTCGTTTCCTTGATCTGGAAAAGGCAGAAGAACAGGCAAGGGAATCACAAATTCAGCTGGCATTGGAGCGTGTGCGTGCACGTACCATGGCCATGCAAAAAAGTGAGGAACTGGCGGAGGTGATCCAGGTGGTGTATCAACAACTGATCCATTTAGGTTTCAATATTGGCAATGCCGGGTTTGCAATGGACTATAGGGCAAGTGAGGATTTGAGCCTTTGGATGGCCGATGCCTTCACGGAGTATCCCACTAAAGTACATATCCCGTATTTTGATCATCGTTTATTTAAGGAAGTGAAGGATGCAAAAACAAAGGGGTTGGATTTGCTCACCATCAGCATGACTTTCGATGAAAAAAACAAGTGGCTGGATCATCTTTTGAAGTATATTCCCGGCGTCCCGGAGGAAGTAAAAGCATTTGGCTATAGCGCCCCTGGGTATGCACTCACCACAGTATGGATGCAGAACACAGCCCTTTATGCAAATAATCTTTCCAATATACCTTATTCAGATGCCGAGAATGCCACACTCATGCGGTTTGGCCAGGTATTCGAACAAACCTACACCCGTTTTTTAGACCTTCAAAAAGCAGAAACACAGGCACGCGAAGCACAGATAGAAACTGCATTGGAGCGCGTCCGCGCCCGCACCATGGCCATGCAAAAAAGTGTCGAACTAACAAAAGTTATTCAGCTGATCTTTGAACAATTTGTTTTGTTAGATTTCAATATTGACAATGCCAATTTTGTCATGGATTTCCGGCCGGATGATGGCATGAGCATTTTGCTGGCATCGCGCAATCAAAACGTTCCCGTTATAATTTTTGTCCCTTACTTTGACCACGTCATCTTTAATAATCCAATTGCGGCATTAGCCCGCGGCGCAGATCATTATGAAACAAAACTAACTTTCGAGGAAAAGAACGTATGGTTCGACCACTATTTCAAAAATGCGGTCCCCCTCCCCGATTTACCACGCGCTGTGCTCGACAGTGTGTATAACAGACCAGGGTATTTCACTTTTGGGGCAATAATGAAACCCGTTACGTTGTCGATAGCTAATTACGAAGGCTATGTTTACACCGATGCAGAGCAAGCGGTAGTGATGCGTTTTGGTAAAGTGTTCGAGCAAACCTATACCCGCTTCCTCGACTTGCAAAAAGCGGAGGCACAGGCCCGCGAGGCCCAAATAGAAGCGGCATTGGAAAGGGTGCGCGCCAGGGCAATGTCGATGCACCAAAGCCAGGATATTAACAACTCCGTGCTTACAGTTTTTGAGGAATTGGAAAAGCTGGACCTGGAGATTTTAAGGTGCGGCATTGGTATTATCGATAAGGAAAACCAGGTAGGGGATATATGGACAACAGTACGACTGGATGGGAAATCGTCGATACAGGTGTCAGGAAAAGAGCCCATGAACATACATCCGCTAATGCAGGGAACATACGATGCATGGTTGAAACAAAATGATTTTTTGTACGAGCTAAAGGGCGACGACCTGGCGGCCTATTACCGGGCAGTTGCTGGAACCAATTTTACACTGCCTGAATCGCATTCGCTAACGGACGAAAGCCACGGAGCTAGACAGTATTACTACACGCCCACCTTTAAAACGGGTAACTTGTATGCCTTTAGGGAAAGCCCGTTCCCGGATGATGCGAAGTCGATAATGAGAAGATTCGCGTCTGTGTTAAACCTTACATTCAGCCGTTTCCTGGATCTGCAAAAAGCGGAAGCTCAGGCGCGTGAGGCACAAATAGAAGCCTCGCTGGAGCGTGTGCGCAGCAAAGCCATGAGCATGCGCGACTCTAATGACCTTTTGGCAGCCGCAAGTATGGTGTTTACTGAATTGCACAACCTGGGTATTAACCAAATACGGTCAGGTGTCGGCCTGGTAGCTAAAGATTTCCACAACGCAAAGGTTTATTCCGCCACGTCATCGCAAAACGTGGTCGACCTTTCCCTGATGGGAGAGGTAACGTTAAACGGCCATCCCGTTTTCGAGCAGCAATATCAATCATGGCTGAAAGGGGAAAATTATTTTGTCGCCCTTGAGGGGAAGGAGCTTGCCTCATACTATAAAATCCTTTCCGCAGGTTTAAATGCCAACCTGGGCATCACGGTTAAAAAGAACCAAAAAGAATACGGGCATTGGTTCATGTTCTCTGAAGGGTTTTTGTATGCCTGGTCGGATAAAGAATATACGGATGCGGAAATCAGGATATTGGAGCGGTTCAAAAATGTTATGGAGCTTACAATCAGGCGCTACATTGAGCTGCAAAATTCGGAAATGCAGGCCCGCGAAGCCGTAAGGCAGGCCTCGCTCGACCGTGTCCGCGCCGAAATTGCATCGATGCGCAGCATCAGCGACCTTGACCGGATTACGCCATTGATATGGAATGAGCTCACCACTTTGGGCGTGCCTTTTATTCGCTGCGGGGTGTTTATCATGGACGAACAGCAGCAACTGATCCATACTTATCTTTCAACGCCGGACGGCAAGGCGATCGCTGCGTTTCAGCTGCCTTTCAGCTCTGATAGCGGCAACAGGGTCAACGGAACGGCTTTGCGCGGCTGGCGTGAAAAACAAGCGGTTACCCTGCATTGGACGGAAGAAGAATTCAGAACCTTCTCGCATAGCCTGGTTGAACAGGGAGAAATAACATCAGAGGAAAATTACCTTACCGGGCATCTGCCTACCGGCCTCGACCTGCATTTCTTTCCATTTTTACAGGGTATGCTGTATGCCGGCAATACGGCGCCGCTCAGCGATGACGAAAAGGACCTGGTGCAATCCCTGGCCGATGCCTTCTCAACCGCCTATGCCCGCTACGAAGATTTCAACAGGCTGGAAACCGCCAAACAAGAGGTGGAACGGACGTTAACCGATTTGCGGACCGCTCAAACCCGGCTGATCCAGTCGGAAAAAATGGCATCGCTGGGTGAGCTCACCGCCGGCATTGCCCACGAGATACAAAATCCGCTCAACTTTGTGAATAATTTTTCGGAGGTGAACAAAGAAATGCTGGAGGAGCTGAAAGCTGAAAGCGAAAAGCCAAAAGCAGAAAGAGATGAACAGTTGGAAATTGAACTGATAAATGGCCTGATCAAAAACGAAGAAAAGATAAACCACCACGGCAAGCGCGCGGATGGCATTGTGAAAGGCATGCTGCAGCACTCGCGCACGGCAGGCGGCGAAAAGCTGCCCACCAATATGAATTCCGTGGCCGAGGAATACATGCGCCTGTCGTACCACGGCTTAAGGGCAAAGGACAAAAGCTTTAATGCCGAAATGATCATGCATTTCGACCCTGACCTGCCAAGGATACAAGCCGTTGGGCAGGACATCGGCAGGGTATTCCTCAACCTGTTTAACAACGCTTTCTATGCTGTCAACCTAAAGAAGAAGGCAGGTATTGCGGGATACAACCCGGAAGTTTCGGTAAGCACCTCCATCGCCCCCCAACCTCCGCTGGCCAGCGGAGGAGCGAAGAACATAATTATAATTGTTAGGGACAATGGAATTGGTATGCCGGAGCAGGTGAAGGAGAAAATTATGCAGCCGTTTTTTACTACCAAACCTACTGGCGAGGGAACTGGATTGGGATTGTCCTTAACCTATGATATGGTGGTAAAGGGGCATGGGGGGAGTATACAGGTTAACAGCATTGAAGGGGAGGGCTCGGAGTTTATTATTTCGTTACCGATTTAAAAAGCCATGGTAAAGCATACGCTTGTCACTAAAGGATGCTTTTACGCATCAATCGCAATCGCGACAGGGATTCTTTTTGCATCCTGTAATGGTGTGTTTAATAAAGATGTTCCACCGCCTGTCGCGACTAATGCACCGCCCCTTATACAGCCACTCAGGCTTAGCAAACCTAAAAAAATAGCCTGGGCGGATGTTAAAGCCGTGCCGGCACGGCCCGTTGTAACCAAGCTGTCCTGGGATAAACTTCCCGAGCAGCCCGACGATACAACCGGGTTCAGGCCGTTTAAATACCCGGTGCAGGAGGCCAGATTCAGTTACAACGGCTTGCCAGGTAAAGCTTTTGATATTGATAAGCTCCTGTCGCACCCATTAAAGTTTAAAACGTATTTGTTGCCGCAGCCGAAACTCGTAAAAGGGATAAGGCCCCAAATGAAAAACGGCCATTTATACCTTTTAGCGGTTGGCAGCGAGCAAACCGGGGCGGCAGTAGCAATAACGCGTTTGCTGCGCGACAGGAACGGTTTTTTATGGATATCCTGCGCCGAGGGCCTCTATCGCTTTGACGGGGAAAATCTTTGGTTGGTTTTTTCCTACCAGGATGAACAGCAAGATTACGGCATGATACAGGATAGCCAGGGTGATATCTGGCTGCCTGATCCGCGCGGCCCTTTGATGATATTGGAACCTCGGGCCGGGATATTAAAAAAAGCGCTGCCGAACCAGGAGGTCAGCGGTCTTCAGCATTTGATGCTCGATGATCAGCAGCGGGTTTGGGCAACTACGCAATCAGACGAAATAAAAATTATCGATACCAAAACGCAAACCGTTAAAATACTTGATAACAAAAACGGGCTTTCCAAAGCAAACCGGACCGCCGGACTCGCAAAGGACAAAAGCGGAAAAATTTGGATAAGCACCGGCGGCGGCGGAATTGATATAGTAAATCTGGCGAATAAAGAAATTAAATACCTGGACCAGGCGCAGGGTTTACAATCAAACCGGGTAAACAATATCGCTTTCGATCATAGCGGGCGGCTCTGGATAGGCCTGTTTGGCGGCTGGATACAGGTTATCGATATGCAAAAAAAGTCTGTTCAAACCATCAGCGACGCGCAATCGGCCAAAGGGGCTGCTTTTGTGACTTCTTTATCAGAGGATCATGATGGTCGAATGTGGGTCGGTACGACTGCGAACGGCGCAGTCGCGATAGACCTGGAAAAAAACTTGATCAGGTATTTTAATAAGGGCAACGGATTGGCTTCAAGTGTTGTTAACGACGTCAGAAATGACAACAGTGGACAGGTATGGTTAGCAACGGATTCGGGATTAAACATGATACCCAATGAAACGGCTGTACAGAAGCATATCGGTCGCGACCAGGTGATGAACCTGATGGAAGACAGGCACGGCCTGATCTGGCAGGCCACTTTACATGGAATAGATATCCTGGATCGTAAAAAACACATCAGCAGGCACCTGGGTCTTAAACAGGGCCTTGCCAGCGATACCGTTTACTTTGTAGAAGAAAAAAACGACGCCGTTTTTATTTCTACAGCTGCCACCATGGATATATTAGACACGGCAAGGAAAACGATAACCCATTTTAAAAGTAATTACAGCAATATTTTATTCGACAAGGCGGGCCGGATATACTTTTTGGATGACGATGAATCCGGAATAAATATATATGACCCCAAAGATCAAACGCTCAAACACTTTAGCGGCGCTACGCTGCAGTTTAACGCTTCTATTTTTTTCCTGAGTCTTGACGCGCGAGGCCGTATTTGGGTCAGCAATGGCCGCGGAGAAGTAGCCGTTATCGACCCTGATGCCGGGACTCTCCAATACGTTGCAAACATACAGCATGAAAAAAAGGATGCCTCGGTGCACTTTTTAACCGACGACCAGGGTAACCTGTGGATGGGCACCGGCAAGGGGATTTACATAGCTGATATTAAAAATCAAAAGATAGTTTATTTTTCAACCGCGCAAGGGCTTATCGCAAACAAGGTAACCTCGATGGTGCAACATGGCAAGAGCGTTTATGCCGGCACCGATCTGGGTATAACCGTAATAACCCCGCCTGCCGGAAATATAAGCACAACAAAAAACTGGCAGGCCGTTTCCTATTCGCACATCAAACAAACGCACAATAATTACAACGCCGACCTGGTAACACGCGATGGGACTTATTGGTCGGGGGATGTCGGGATGACCGCGCTAACACTTACCCGGAACGATTCTGCCCGATCAACGCCATATATTAAAGGCATTAGCGTATTCGACCGCCCTTTATATTTTTTTGATAAAGCCCGTTTTAACCCATCACCTTCGGATACGCTTTGGCAACCGAATGGAGAAACCCGGTTACAGGCGGATGCAACGCCGGTAAATACAAGCTCCGCATTTCGAAGCGGTTTCAGGTGGGATACTGTTGCAGGCCCGGGTAATATGCCCGTCAACCTGCAAATCCCATACAACCAAAACTTTCTTCATTTTCATTACAGCAACTTAAATCTGGCGCCGCATGATACAACGCGTTACCGGTATATACTGAATGGATTTGACAAAGATTGGAGCGACGCGACAAGCGATACGGCTACCGTGAATTATATGAATTTGCCGCCCGGCAGTTATTCCTTTGAAGTGATTGCCACCAACCCGGATAATACCTGGAGCCGGCCGGCAAGTTTCAGTTTTACAATTGATCCGCCGTGGGGGAAAACCTGGTGGGCTTACATCGTGTATGTGGTGATATTTGCATCCGCTGTATGGGGCTTTGTGTATTATCGCGCGCTTCAACTGACAAAAGAAAAACGCGAACTTGAACACAAGGTGAGCCTGGCCACCGAAGAAATAATACAGCAAAAGGAAGAAATAGCGGCACAGCGCGATAACCTGGAATCGCAGCGAAATGACCTTGAAAAAGCGCTCGTTAAAATAAGAGCCACCCAAAGCCAGCTTATCCAGGCGGAAAAGATGGCTTCACTGGGTGAGCTCACCGCAGGCATTGCCCACGAGATTCAGAACCCGTTGAATTTCGTGAACAATTTTTCGGAAGTAAGCGCGGAGTTGGTAGATGAAATGGATGAGGAACTAGCGAAAGGTGATATTGAAGAAGCTAAAGCTATAGGCATCGATCTGAAGCAAAATCTCGAAAAGATACGTCACCATGGTAAACGTGCCGATGCCATTGTAAAAGGCATGCTACAGCACAGCCAATCGGGCAGCGGGGTGAAAGAACCAACCAGTATCAACGCCCTGGCGGATGAATATTTGCGCCTTTCCTACCATGGTTTGCGTTCGAAAGACAAGAGTTTCAACGCGGAGATGGTAACGTATTTTGATGAAAAAATTCCGCTCATAAATGTCATCCCACAGGATATCGGCCGGGTAATGCTAAACCTCTTTAACAACGCGTTCTATGCGGTCAATCAAAAAGCGAAAGCGGCAGGTCCCAATTATCAGCCAATAGTATCAGTAATCACGTCCACCGAAAACGGGCAGGTAATTATCAAAGTAAAAGATAATGGCATTGGTATACCCGATGCCATAAAAGAAAAGATCATGCAGCCATTTTTCACCACCAAGCCAACGGGCGAGGGAACGGGATTGGGTCTGTCATTAACTTATGATATGGTGGTGAAAGGACATGGCGGCAGCATACAGGTAAATAGTGTGGAGGGCGCAGGTTCGGAGTTTATTATTACGTTACCTTTAAATTAATCCGGATTGCAAGAGGCGTAGCCTCGAAATATTTTTTGGCGACGGATTTCAATCCGTCGATTGTTCAGTTACCAGGTAATACCAATTCGCAATGAAAAAAATATTGCTGACTATCGTCTTTTTGATCCCGCTGATTGCTTTTGCTGCCGCAGAAACCGATACGGCAGTTTATGTTGGTAAAATCCCAACTAATGGTTTTTTATTGGATAAAGGGTGGACCTTTCATCCGGGCGACAATCCCGAATGGGCGAAACTTGGTATCAATGACAGCAATTGGGCTGCCATTGACCCTACCGCCGACATTTATTACCTGCCACAAGTAAGAAAGGCAGAACTCGGGTGGTTCCGGCTCAAATTGCACCTGGATCCTTCCCTGGTTAATCAGTCATTGGCCTTAAATATTTCCCAGGTGGGTGCCTCAGAGATTTACCTTAATGGCCGCCTTATTTATCGTTTCGGCACAGTAGCAAAAGACTATGAGATTGAGCAAACCCAGGTTACTGATAACAAGCCAATCAGCATCAGGTTTGATCGCCAGCCAACGCAGGTTATTGCCGTGCGGTATTCATTTAACAGCAAAAACATCTTCATTAACTACCTGGCGCCAAATCTCTGCCTTCGCCTTACATTGAATAATACAAATAAAGCATTTGCGCGCTATGAAGCTGATCATGAAGCCAATTTTATAGAGTTGTCTATCATCACTACCCTTTATTTGCTTTTGGGCGTAATGAGCTTGTTCCTGTATTTTTCCTTTCGGATTCAAATAGCCTACTTGTATTTAGGCATTATCTGCATCTTCGCCGCCGGCTCAATTGTTTTTGCGATCATAGATATCACACTCAGTTCCGAAACCGTCTTGTTGGTTTCAGCGCTAAGCTTTTGTTCCTATATTTTTGAAGTTACCAGTGTCGTAGTTTTGCTTCATTTTGTCCATCTATGGTGCGAAAAACGAAAAGGGGCGGCTTGGTATGCACTGATTTTTTATGCGATATTTTCCCTCCCGGCGCTCTTATTTCTTTATAAATGGAGTGCTCTAATCTGTTTTTCGTTTTTTGTATTGAACTATTTTGTGGTATTACGATTGCTGCTGACCGCAATCCGAAGGAAGGTCCAGGGTGCACTGATATTATTCACGACCTATGCCTTTGCTGTTTTGCTCACCGTATTATTTATCGTTGAATTAGCCGCGGGTCAATATCAGCGGGCCGATTTCGCGGTTACGCTGGCACTGGTAATCGTTCCAATAGGCTTGTCGATTTTTCTCGCGAGCGGGTATGCAAAAACAGGGCATGCATTGCAGGCCCGTGTAGTTGAGGTTGAACAACTCTCCGAGAAAACCATCGCCCAGGAACAGGAAAAGCAACAAATTCTATCCTCGCAAAACGTGCAGTTAGAGAAACAGGTAACCGAGCGCACCGCCGAGCTCAACCAATCCCTAACCCATTTAAAAGCCACGCAAAACCAGCTTATCCAGTCGGAAAAAATGGCCTCGCTTGGCGAGTTAACCGCAGGCATTGCCCACGAGATACAAAACCCCTTAAATTTCGTGAATAATTTCTCGGAAGTAAGCGCCGAACTGGTTGATGAATTGGATGAAGAACTGGACAAAGGCGACATTGAAGAGGCCAAAGCAATAGGCGCAGACCTGAAGCAAAACCTGCAAAAAATACGCCACCACGGCAAACGTGCCGATGCCATCGTAAAAGGCATGCTGCAGCACAGCCAATCAGGCACCGGTACAAAAGAACCAACCAATATCAATGCCCTGGCTGATGAATGCATGCGTTTGGCGTATCATGGGCTTGTTGCGAAGGACAATTCCTTTAATGCAGCACTGGTTACGGTTTTCGGCGAGAACCTTCCGAAAATAAACGTGATACCCCAGGACATGAGCAGGGTGATGCTTAACCTGTTCAACAATGCCTTTTATGCAGTAAATCAAAAGTCAAAAACAGCAGGACCGAATTATAACCCCGAAGTATCGGTAACAACCTCACTCGAAAACGGGCAGGCGGTCGTCTGTGTGAAGGATAATGGAGTGGGCATTCCGGACGAAATCAAAGATAAGATCATGCAGCCCTTTTTTACCACCAAGCCTACAGGCGAGGGGACCGGATTGGGCTTATCTTTAACTTATGATATGGTGGTAAAGGGGCATGGGGGTAATGTAGAAGTAAATAGCAAAGAAGGCGAGTTTACCGAGTTCACGATAACACTTCCATTATGAAGATAAACACTGTATCCGTCAAAACTTTTTTACTCCCCCGCCAGCTGGCGGGGGCCGGGGGGCTAACCACCAAACCCACCGGCGAAGGCACGGGATTAGGCCTATCTTTAACTTATGATATGATGGCAAAGAGGCATGGCGGTAAAATCGAAGTAAATAGCAAAGAAGGCGAGTTTACCGAGTTCACAATAACACTTCCATTATGAAGATAAATATTATATCCGAAAAAAAATTTTTACTCCCCCTTCAGGGGTCGGGGGGGTATATGGTGGTAAAGGGGCATGGGGGTAATATAGAAGTAAATAGCAAAGAAGGCGAGTTTACCGAGTTCACGATAACACTTCCATTATGAAGATAAACACGGTATCCGTCAAAACTTTTTTACTCCCCCGCCAGTTGGCGGGGGTTGGGGGGCTTACGATAAACCTCCCGTTAACCCAATAATTTAAACGATGAAAAAACTACCCCTGCTGTTATTATTGCTGATCACCGTATTTTTTGCCGCCGCGCAAAAAAAACGAATTGACACGCTAAGGCTGGCATTAAGCAAAGCCAAAACGGATACGGTGCGGTATGAAGCTTTACACAATTTGAGCATAACATACCAGTTTGCCGACCCGGATTCTTCCATCATATTCGCGCAACAGGGTTATTTGTTAGCTATAAAAAACAACTGGGCGCTCAACCAGGAAAAATGCCTTAACAACATGGCAAATGCCTATGGCAGTTTAGGCGATTATTTTAAAAGCATACAATTTTTTTTTAAAGCCCTCAAAATAGCCGGGGAGTTAAATGATCTCTACATGATGTCAGTTGTGAACGGCAATATAGGCAATTCCTATATTTTGCGACAGGACTACAACAAAGCTCTTCCCTATTTGCGCCTGGCCCAAAAACAATTTAACACCTTTGCTTTATCCCATAAACTTCTTTTTCGCCATAAATACATTAGGGCGCTCATCTATGAAAACACAGGTAGCTGTTACCTGGGTATGCACCAATTAGATTCGGCGGCATATTATCTTAACATCTGTTTTGAGGATTGCAAAAAATTAAATCTTACCGATATCATAGGCGGGATTCAGGACGGCCTTGGCGATCTACAGGCTGAAAAGGGAAATAAATCAGCGGCTCTTCAATTTTACGGGCAGTCTGTTTTAAGTGCAAAAGCAGTTGATGATGGTGAAACTGTGAGTGTTGCTTACCTGGGGAAGGCTAACCTGCACCATAAATACAAACAGCAGGATTCGGCAGAATATTATGCGCAAAAAGCGCTTGAAACGGCCGCGGCCGGAAAATTTGAACAGGACGTTTTAAATGCCGGGAAAGCACTGTACACGTTTTATGATGAGGACCATAACCTGCCGCAGGCCTATAAATATTTTAAAATTACCACCGCCGCAAAAGACAGCCTGTACAGCCAGGATAAGGTAAAGCAATTACTATCAATTGATTTTGATGAAAAAGAAAGACAGCAGGAATTGCAGGTTGCGCAAAAAGAAGCACAGGCCGAAGCGCAAAACAAGTTGCGCACTTATATTTTATCAGGCGGTTTGGGCGTATTGCTGTTACTGGCGCTAATATTCTGGCGCAACAGCAGGCAAAGGCAAAAAGCCAACGCCATATTATCAAAAACGCTTTCAGATCTCAAATCAACGCAAACCCAGCTCATCCAGTCCGAAAAAATGGCTTCCCTGGGTGAACTCACCGCCGGCATCGCCCATGAAATACAAAACCCACTGAACTTCGTCAACAATTTTTCGGAGGTAAATACGGAGATGATTGGCGAGTTGGAGGATGAGTTGAAGACGGGGAACGTTGATGAGGCAATGGCTTTGGCAGCGGATATTAAAGAAAACGAGCGAAAAATAAACCACCATGGCAAACGCGCCGACGCCATTGTGAAAGGGATGTTGCAGCACAGCCAATCGGGCAGCGGTGCAAAGGAGCCTATGAATATCAATTCGCTGGCGGATGAATATTTGCGGCTCGCCTACCATGGGTTGCGTTCTAAAGACAAGAACTTTAATGCTGAAATGGTAAAGCAATTTGATGAAAATCTCCCCCAAATAAACGTAATCCCGCAGGACATCGGTCGGGTTTTCCTCAACTTGTTCAATAACGCTTTTTATGCGGTAAATCAAAAGATGAAGACATCCGGACCGGATTACAAACCGGAAGTTTCGGTAAAGACGTCAACCCAAAACGGTCATGTCAAAATTACCGTAACCGACAATGGCATCGGCATTCCCGAGGCAATCAAAGACAAAATTATGCAGCCGTTTTTCACAACTAAACCAACCGGAGACGGCACGGGGCTGGGCTTGTCTTTAACTTATGATATGGTGGTGAAGGGGCATGGCGGGACGATCAACGTGGATAGCAAAGAGGGTGAGTTTACCGAATTTACAATTACGCTGCCGGTGAATGGCTGATCAATGGGTGATGGCTTATTTCGACGACACCGATTTTCTGAATTTGTTTTTCGCTTTCTCAACAATTAAAAGCATATTTACCCTTGCGCTGCTGCCGGATAGCCGGCACGATCATCAACCCAATTATCTTAGTCCAATTATTTGTTATTAAACCTTCAATGGCCAAAACACCAGCCTACCTCGAATCTAAAAGCCACTACGAAATCCTGGACGGATTGCGTGGCGTTGCCGCTATTTTAGTGGTGATCTTTCACGTGTTTGAAACTTACTCCGTCGATCGTTTTCACCAAATTATGAATCACGGCTACCTCGCGGTGGATTTCTTTTTTGTATTGTCGGGCTTTGTGGTGGCCTACGCTTATGACGACCGCTGGGGGAAAATGACCCAATGGGATTTTTACAAACGCAGGCTGATCCGTTTGCAGCCGATGGTGATCCTGGGTTCAGTGATCGGCGCGGCGCTGTTCTATTTCCAGAGTTCCGGCGCGTTCCCGCTGATCGCCCACACGCCGGTGTGGGAAATGCTGATAGTAATGCTGGTAGGCTGTACGCTGGTGCCCCTGCTTCCCTCGATGGACATCCGCGGCTGGCAGGAAATGCACCCGCTGAACGGACCGGCCTGGTCCTTGTTTTTTGAGTACATCGCAAATATCCTGTATGCGGTGATTGTCCGCAGGTTTTCGAAAATGGCGTTGACCATACTCGTTGTCCTTTCGGCCTGCCTGCTTATTCACTACCTGGTGATGGGCCCAACAGGCGACCTGATCGGCGGCTGGAGCGTTGATAAAACGCAGCTCAATATTGGCTTTACGCGTTTACTATACCCATTTTTTGCCGGCGTATTGCTGTGCCGCATGGGAAAACTTATTCATGTTAAGGGTGCCTTTCTCGTGTGCAGCGTGCTCCTGCTCGTGGTATTTTCCATCCCGCGGATCGGGGGAGCCGACCACCTTTGGATGAACGGGGTGTATGAATCGGTTGTTGTAATCCTCGTATTCCCGCTAATCGTGTCTATTGGCGCAGGGGGCAACATCCTGAGCAAATCGGGCATTAAGGTGTGCAAGTTCCTGGGAGGGATATCCTACCCGCTTTACATTACGCATTATCCGCTTATCTACCTGCATATTGCATGGGTTTCCAGCAATAAAGTGCCCATGGGCGAAGGCCTGTTGGGCGGGCTGCTGTTGGTGATCGTGGCTATTGGCATTGCATGGGCCAGCCTGAAATTTTATGATGAACCGGTTAGGGCCTGGCTAACGAAGCGGTTTTTGGTGAAGAAGGGCTGAAAGTAATCCATTCATCCGGCAGAAAACTTACGAAGTCTCAAAGACTTCGTAAGTTTCGGTCCCCTACCCCAATTTCCTGATCACCACCGCCGGGTTCCCTACGGCCAATAAAATCATCCTACCGTCTCTCAGGGTCTCGCGCAGCTTTAAGTTAACCCACAAAATCGCAAGCAGATATTAACTTTAGTACTGATATCTTCTTGTTTAAATTATTAAAAATCAATAAGTTAACCGTCGTTGCGAGGGACGAAGCAACCTCTACACTTGCAAATCAATGTGTAAAATGCGGTCAGAACCACCCCGCCGTAAGCAATTCCCGACTGCTTTTCGAGCCGAGGTTACAGGAACTATGGAATTTATATATACCGCAAACTATATTGTGGGTTAACTTTAGCTCGAGGAGGACCCTGAGATGACGGATAAAGTTTAGTAAGTTTTGGTCCCCTACCCCAACTTCCTGATCACCACCGCCGGATTGCCAACAGCCAAAGAGTCATCCGGGATGTTTTTGGTAACCACCGCGCCGGCGCCGATGACGCAGCGGTTTCCGATGCTTACGCCGGGGCAAATGATGGCGCCACCGCCTATCCAGCAATCATCGCCGATGGTGATGGGTTTGGCGTTCTCCCGCGTCCGCCGGGCAATGGCATCAAGCGGATGCGTAGCGGTATATATCTGAACGCCGGGCGCGCAGAATACATTATTGCCGAGCGTTACTGTCATTACATCCAGCACCACGCAGTTCACGTTAAAATAGACATTTTCGCCCGCAATAATGTTGTAGCCGTAGTCGCAATGAAAAGGCGGTTCAATATAAATGCTGGAGTGCGCATTGGGCAGCAGCTCTGCTAATAGCTGTTTCACACGATCACCAAAGACATACTCGTCCACATTCAGTTGTTTCAATAGCGTTTTGCACCTGATCCTTTCGGCAACAAGTTGCCCATCGCCAGCGAGGTAGTACTCGCCCGAAAGCATCTTTTCTTTTTCGGTTTGCATAGTTTTGGGTTGCATTTATCGAACGGCAATTTAACAAAACATCTTCACCACAAATAAGGTATCAGCCGCTTTCTGTCGGCTGGATATTCAGGAAATTGTTTGCGGTACCAGCGGCGGTTTGCGATGGCCCGGGGAATAAGGTTGGCGCAGCTCCAGATAAAAAATGCGAGTGCCGGAAGGCTCCGGGTCAATAAGGCAAAGCCACCCCATTCGATCAATTCGCCAAGCAGGTTAGGCGAGGCGACCAGCTTAAACAGCCCGGCCTGCGGCAGCCTATAACCGGTTTCGCCTGGCTTGCGGAGGCTGATGAGGTAATAGTCCGATTTCCAATTTAACAGCATTCCACCGATAAACAATATACTCCCGCTGATAAACGCCGGTGAAGTGAGCCAATCGTCGGGGTAATGAGCAAAGCGGCCAAACCAAATGCCCAGCAAGGAGCCGTTAACCGTGTTAAACAGCACAGCGGAAAGCATAATAACAAGAGGCATTTTTTTTCCGGTGGTGCGGATGGCAAACGGGTACACCAAACTCCGGTGGATATAATGAATAAAAAACAACGCCATCATAACAGTCGCGGGCGTGTGCCAGTTAAACTGCCTGAATGGCATCCACAAGGCAAAAACCACCATAACTGTTAGTTCCATGATTAGCCAGCCCAGCCGGTTACTCACCATCGGTCCCCAGGTGGTAATGCTAAACCGGCCGTAAGGCGCTTCCCTGCGCAACAGGTATAGCCAGGCGATGATGCCTATCGCTATCCAGCAAATAATAAACCAGTGGAAACGGGTTATGTCGATCATCGGTTTTTTTAATTTCGTAAATTAGCTGTTGTTGAAAGCCTCCTAAAATAGTGATAAATGAATAGTGGAAAGACGCTGCTGCCGGCAATTATCGTATTAATGTTCTTAAGCCTGGCCGCTACTGCACAGGTGAGGCCGGAAGACCGGATAAAAGGCCTTTGGTTGACGGAAGAGAAAGACGGGAAAATTGAGATCTTCCGCACGGGCAATACTTATACGGGCAGGCTGGTTTGGGGCAACTCTGTGCTGGATGAGCACGGTAATCCCAAACATGACGTTAACAACCCGGACCCGAAGCTGAGGACCCGGACGCTGCAGGGCATGGTGATGCTTACCGGCTTGGTTTATGAGGACGGGAAATGGCAGGAGGGTAAGATCTATAATGGTTTAACAGGCAAAAGTTATAGCGTGGCGGTAACCTTAAAAGGGAATACACTTTATTTACGGGGTTACATCGGTTTGCCGATATTGGGTAAAACGACCGTATGGCAGCGGATTGAATGATCGCTGCCCCGGTTGGTAGCTAAAGTTGTAACTTTATACCTGTGATGAACAAGCCGGGTTATCAAACTGAGCTCCAGGAAATACGATCGCATATCCGGTCGTTGAGCGGAAATGTGCCCCTCCACCGAAGCGCGTCCCGGCGCCGGTATTCATTTGCTGACTTGCCGTTTGGCGAACAATTAGCCATTTGGGACGAGGTGTGGCGAAGCGAAAACAATTTCTGGACTCGCCTGCATGCCTATTTCTTCCTCGAACGCCATCTAAAAAAAGAAAGCGAGCTGCGGGAGATGTGGCCCGTTATTGTGCACTGGCTGGACCAGGTAGACGACTGGGGGCTTTGCGACGCGCTCGCCAAAGTGTACACCAAAATACTGGTAGTAATGCCTGACGAAGTTTATGCCCAATTGAAAGCCTGGAATAGCGACGAGAACCTGTGGAAACGGAGGCAATCAGTGGTTTCGTTACTGTACTACAGCCGGACAAAAAAACAGCATCCTTCTTTTGAGGACGTTGAACGGCTGATTGCACCGTTACTGACCGATAAAGAATATTACGTGCAGAAAGGCGTAGGCTGGGCCCTGCGCGAATTGCATACGGTATATCCAAAGGAAGGATTAGCCTGGCTGAAAATGCATATCAGGCAATTAAGCCCGATCGCCTTTACCATCGCTATGGAAAAATTGGATACAGCAACCGTCAATGAGCTCAAAGCACTCCGGAAGCGAAAATGAAGATAGCGGTTGGACCGGGAACCGCCAATCAAGAATTTTAAGAAGTCGATTTTACTGAGCAGCCTGCAATTTCTCCAGCTTTTTCCTTACATCGGCGTCTTCCTTCACTTTCAGCGACCGGGTGTAGTAGTCTATCGCCGAAGCTTTGTTTTTTACGTAAGCGTAATAGTCGCCCATACTGCTCAACGCACCGGCACTGCCCGGGTAGTATTTCAGATTCATGCTGAACATGGTAAAGGCACGGTCCCGGAGGTTGATTTGCAAAAAATAACCGCCCAGCTCATTCAATAAATCTTCAGAAGGCAAAACTTCGAAGCCAAAATGCTTGGATATTTCCCGGTAGTGCCTGGTAAAAACAGACTGCAGGTCCACTTTGATATTCGGGTCGTTAAGCGATCCCAAAAAACCTGCCGGGAAATCGTAGTAGCTGAACAGAAAATGCAGGCCGTCGTATTCGGCAATAAGCGGAACCGAGCCATGGCTGTCACCGTCATAATATTTATATCCCCAGTGAAGCCCGCTTGCGGGGTTTTGCTGTAAAATATTTTTAAGCTGAATGATGGAGCGGAGGTGGTTGGTCGCACCGGAAGTGTCTTTCTGTACAGCGAGGGTATCCATAAGTCCCGGCTGGGTATGGGCGATGGCCAGGAACATCGAATGCCCTTCAAACCTTTTTTCTTTGAGTTGTTCACGGGCCTGGTTTAACAGTTTGTGGCTGTCCCACCACATACTCGGATCGATCACCAAATAGTCGTTAAACAGTTCAGTATGGTTGAGCAGGATATTGATGGCCGTTAAACCGCCGAAGGAATGCCCTACCAGCAGCTTATAGGGCGCGGTATGATAGGCGGAGTCAATATGCGGGATCAACTCCGTTTTAATAAACGAAGTGAAGTTTTCGCCGCCGCCCGATGTTTTGAAATCTGCTATTATTTTTCCACCGGGATCGACCAATGCGTTGGTAGGAGTAAGGTCGCGCGTACGGTCGGTATTCGGGATGGCCACAATGATCATCTGCGGGAATACGGTGTTGCCAATCACTGAGCTCAACTCGTTTACCATCCCGCTGAAGGCCGCAAAGTTCCATTCCGCGTCGAGCAGGTAAGTTACAGGGTAGCGTTTGGATTGAGTAGGATCATAACCTAGCGGCAGATATATCCAAACGGTGCGTTCTTCATTTAGGATTTTTGATCGTAAACTATCTGTTTTACCGATTATGACGAGGTTGTTCTTAACGGTTTGAGCGCAGGCAATCGAAATTCCAAAAACCAGTGCAAGAGACAAGGAAAGCTTCATGTTGGGTGGGCGTTTGACGGAATCTAAATTAACGAATTGAGGCGAAACATAAGATAAAATAACCTTTTAGGCTGGAGCAATACGACGAAAACAATCCGTGCCATCATTTGTTTATAGCCACAATGGCCAAAACCGCTTTTTGCAATTTTTTGGGATCAACTTAAATCTGCGGCGCGCCTGCAGGTCCAGTGTCCCGTTTTAGCCAATGCAGCGATTTCGATTGATACACTAAATTAAAAATTAAGGCAGTGATATGCTAATTTAGCTACTATAAAATAATGCTTTGACGTGTGGTTTTTTTGCTGTACAATTACAAACTTGCTGATACGTTTACCCTTACACAGCTTTTCTCTTTAGCCCCTTAAAATGATGAAAACTATCCTCGTTATCGATGATAACAGGGATACATTGGAGATATTAGAGGCGATAATCAGTGGGATGGATCTAAATGTGGTAACAATTCCTGATGTAATTCCTGTTAGTAAAATTCGTAAAATAAACCCGGCATTGGTTATTTTAGACCATTGGCTGCCGTCTGGATATGGTGGTGACTACTGCCTGAAAATTAAGACAAACCGGAAACTAAACACATGCCAGTTATACTAATGTCAGCAACCCTGGATATTAGCCTTGTTGCGAGGGAAAAATGTGCCAATGGCCACTTGGACAAGCCATTTGAAGTTGATGATCTTGAGAAATTGATCAAACGCTTTGTTCCAATTGCTGACAAACTTTTAGCCACAAAATTATGACGAAGTCACACAGGCAATCGAATAAAGTTCATACTAATGGAGAGTTACCGCAATCCGGTCAATTGACTCATCATGAGCTCAACCTGGCCTATGACCTTCTTCCTATAGGCGTTTTGGCTATCGACGCCGGCGGTATAATCACTTATGCTAACGGCACGGCGCCCGGGTATTGTAATTTGCAAAAAGAGGAAATATTGGGCCGGCATCTATTCAGCTTTTGCAAGGATGAGTCGAAAGGAAGGGAAAACGAAGGACGAATTACCCGGCTGGAAGAAATTGCGGACCAGGAATTCAGGATCAATTCGCGTCAGGGTGAAAGGTGTGTGTTGATCAGCTCGAAAGTTAATCATAGTACGGAAGCCGATGTTCAAACCTATCTTTTCATCCGCGACATTTCTAAAGTAAAGAAAAGGGAAAACCTCTTTTCTTATTTAAACCAGGCTGCGACGGCACTGGCCAGGACCCGTGACACGCGTGGCGCCCTTGAATTGATAGCACAATTTATTGTGCCAAAATTTGCCGACTGGTTTACGGTTGATAAGTTGGCCGAAAACCGCCTTGAACTGTTGATTTTAAAACACGCCGACCCGGCAAAAATTGAATGGGCGTATCAATACCGTAAAAACTATCCGGCTGATCTTAACGCCAACAGCGGGCCTGCGCTTGTGCTAAAAACCGGGAAACCCGGTTTTGTCCCGGTGGTAACGGAACAAATGATAGACTTGTTGATCACCGACCCCGTGCAGCGTGGGGAAGTAAACAAAATCGGTTTACATTCTGTGATCATCACGCCAATGTCAACCGGCGATAGAACCACAGGCCTGGTAAACTTTATTTCGTCGGACCCGGGCCGCAACTTTGATGAGACAGACCTTGAATTTGCTCAAAACTTTGCCAACCTGATCGCCCTGGCCCTTGAGAATACACGTTTGAATGAAGATGCTACCCGCGAATTGGTTTTACGTAAGAAAAGCGAAGATCAGTCCAGGTTTTTAACCGATGCTATACCACATAAGTTATGGACATCGGGTCCTGATGGCCGCGCCACTTATTATAACCAACAATGGCATGATTATACGGGCATTATAGGATTCGAAGCTTTAAGAGAAAAGATTTGGGATTTTATTCACCCCGAGGACCGCGCGATAGCGGCGGTGGAATGGCCGGCTGCGATTGAACGTGGTGAGCCAATGGAAATGGAACACCGGCTAAGGCGTTATGACGGTGTTTACAGATGGCACCTTAGCCGTTTTACAGCCTATAAAAATGACGCCGGACAAGCCGTTCTGTGGATAGGTACAAGTACTGATATACACGAGCAGAAAACTGCGGGAATGGAACTGGCCGCAACCAATGAAGAGCTGGCGGCGGTGAATGAAGAACTATCTGCAGCCAATGAAGAACTGGTTGCAGTGAATGAAGAGGTGGCAGCAACCAACGAAGAACTGGCTGAAACGCAGCGGACACTGGAACAATCCAATGCAGAACTTGCCGAACGTGAATCGAGGCTGCGAATGGCTATTGACTCCACCAATTTAGGTACATGGGACTACAACCCGTTAAGCGGCGACTTATACTGGTCGGAAGAGTGTAAAGCCATATTTGGACTGCCCGCCGGCCAGGCCATCACGTTTGAATCATTTGCCAGCCGGATCCATCCTGATGACAAAGTACGCGCAGGCCGTGAATTTGAGGAATCGATTGCGTCGGAAACCAAGGGGCACTACGATATAACTTACCGGATAATTCGCTTTGACAATGAAGAAACGCGGTGGGTAAGGGCGCAGGGAACTGCACTATTTGATACCAATGGCCTGGCGACCCGTTTCCTGGGTACGGTGCTGGATATTACCGAAAATAAACTGGCCCGGGAAAGCATCGAGCGGAGTGAAAAGCTTTTCAGGTCCATCATTTTAAATATTCCAAAATCGCTGATCATCGTCATCGATCGAAACCACCGCTATGTGACCATTGAAGGCGATATTATGGAGAAGATGGGCTATAACCGCAGGGATTATGAAGGGAAGCACCCGGCGGAAATATCGCCCGAACGTTATGAAGCCGCCAGGAGCCTGTATGAAAGGGTGATAGCAGGCGAAAAGTTTTCCGTTGAGCGCAAAACTGAAAACGGCGACAACTACATTGTACACTTTGTGCCGCTTAAAAACGCAGATAATGAAGTGGAGGCCGGGCTGATCATCGCGCTTGACATCACCGACATCAAACAAGCCGAAGAAAGGAGCGCTAAACTGGCGGCTATTGTCGAATCGTCAGACGATGCGATTGTCAGCAAGTCGTTTGACAGCGTGATTACCAGTTGGAATGATGCGGCAGAAAGAATGTTCGGTTACACGGCTGAAGAGATGATCGGGCAAACGATCTATAAGATCATCCCTTCCGATCGCCATGACGAAGAAATAATGATCCTGGCACATTTGAAAGAAGGCAAATCGGTCGAGCACTTTGAAACGAAGCGAATTACAAAGGACGGCCTGTTGGTGGATGTTTCCCTTACCATATCACCCGTTAAGGACCGACAGGGAAAAGTCATAGGCATATCCAAAATAGCGCGCGATATCACTGAAAAGAAGCAGGAAGAACAACGCAAAAACGATTTCATCGGCATGGTTAGCCACGAGCTGAAAACGCCGCTCACCTCGCTCACTGGCATCATCCAGGTTACCAACGCCAAACTGAGGACCAGCGACGATCCGTTTTTAGCCGGCGCTATGGAAAGGGCAAATATCCAGGTAAAAAGGATGACAGGCATGATAAACGGGTTCCTTAACATCTCGCGACTGGAGGCGGGCAAGATGTCGCTTGAAATGCAGGTCTTCGACCTGGGCGAACTCCTCCGGGAAATTGCGGACGAGACTAAGCTTATCGTCAATACACATACAGTGACACTCGTAGGGTCAGGGCGTGTAAGCGTTAATGCCGACCGGGACAAGATAAGTTCGGTGGTTTCCAACCTTCTCAGCAATGCGGTAAAATATTCGCAAAAGGGCAGGCCGATCGAATTAGCTTACGGGGTTGCAGGAGATATGGCCAATATTAGCGTGAAAGACGAAGGCATCGGGATCAAACCGGAAGATATTGAAAAAGTATTCGAGCGCTATTACCGGATCGAGACTGACTACTCGCGGCATATTTCCGGCTTCGGGATCGGGCTGTACCTGAGCTCAGAGATCGTTAAACGGCATAACGGCGCCATATGGGTAGAAAGCGAATTTGGAAAAGGATCGACGTTTTATTTTACGCTGCCGCTAACAAAAAATTAAATGCGAGAGAAAGACCAGGGGGGCTAACTATAAAAACGACCCGGACTCTTTTACTACCAAGGTGTAGTTAGTATCCGCATCTCATAGAAAACCCTCCCTATTTTGCCTCATCAATTGCTTTTACTGCTGCGTCCACTTCGCTGGCTGATTGGGTGTCATTTTGTTGTACCCGCGCTTCTTTAATTTTTACAAGGTACCTGGAAATGTAAGGCGCGGCCCCGCTATCTTTATATTTGATGCCCATTTGTTTCAGCTCTTCTATCCCTTGCTGCACGTAGCCCGGGTTTTTTAACCGGCCTATCATTTCGGAAAATTTTTCTGTGAGATGAATTTGCTCCTGCAGTGTACCACTAACATAGCGGCTGTACACATAGGGCCATTTGGCATCACCGCCGGTTGTAGCGTATACCCTCACAATTTGCTGAGTAAGATCCCCTTCGTTGTCATTTTCAAATTTGAGGGCTTCCTGCATCGCTAAATTGGGGTCCATCTCATTTATACCATGAAGGCCTGCGGCTTCTACCTCGTACGAGGGGCTGGCCAATGCTTTTTCGAAGAGCTTCAAGTTCGCCTGAGTCTTTAAGGGCGCCAGGGAAACGAGTGCGGCGGCGCGCACCAGATTGTTTTTGTCATTTTGCGCCAGGTCGGTCAATTGGGGTATAGCGGCTTTTTCCAGGTCTTGGTTTATATTTCGGATATCCTCCTTGTTAATATTAAGCGCTTGTATCGCCTTGTTTCTAAGGCCTGAAAAACGATCGTGCAAGGCCGCCACAATGATAGCCTGGGCAGCTTTTTCATCTTCGTTTTTTGACGCAAAATCTATCGCTTCATACCGGTCGAGATAAAGAGGGGCATGCTCATATTGAAAAGCAAACTCTGCGGCGGTCTTGTGATCGGTTTTTTGAGCCACTAGCACCTTATCCGCATCAAAATTTATTAAATCGGGTTTTGATGCGATATTGAACTTTAAAGTATCCAACCTGGTGCTGATCACAACCTGGTGGCGCTCGATTTTATTGCCTGCATAGATGTCTATTGCTACCGGTAATTCAAATACCTGGCCCTCCTGGGTTTGAGACAATACCATTGTTTCGGTTTTTGTATTGTCGTTCCACTTGTAACTAATGTCTAAAATGGGGTGACCGGCTCCAAAATACCACTGGTTAAAAAACCAGTTCAAATCAAGTCCGCTGGCCTCCTCCATTGCCAGGCGCAATCGTGTGACGTCGGCGTTGCCAAAGGCATTCGTTGCCAGGTAAATATGCAACCCCTTGTAGAAGGCATCGTTACCCAAATAATTGCGGAGCATATTTAATATCCGCCCGCCTTTGTCGTAAGTGACGCCATTAAACACATCGCCGATATTTTTATAGTAGAAATTAACCAGCGGGATCTTGTAATTCGCCGGGTTACCCAGGTATCCCTGCAGTCCGTTTTCGAGGTGCTCGTCGGCTGCATCCTTCCCATATTTATGTTCCAGCCAGATGATCTCGCCGAAGTTGTCGAACGATTCGTTCAGGGTAAGGTTACTCCAGCTTTCACACGTTACATAGTCGCCGAACCATTGGTGGAAAAGTTCATGTTCGACACCGGGATTGTAATATTGATCCAAAAGCTCGCGGCGGGTGCTCTGGCTGCCGAATACATTGGCGGTTGTGTTTTCCATGGCGCCGCTCACATAGTCGCGCACCACTACCGTTGAATATTTATTCCACGGATAATCTACGCCGGTCACTTTTGAGAAAAAACCAATGGCTTCCGGCACATCGCCAAACATATCAACAGCGTAGGGGGCGTATTTTGGTTCGAGGTAGTAGCTTACTTCTTTTCCATGCCAGCTGGTTTTATAAATCTTGAAATCTCCAACGGCCATCATAAACAAGTAGGGCGCATTTGGCAGGTCCATTTTCCAGGTATCAGTCCGGGTGCCACCCTGGTGATTTTTTTGAGAAGCAAGCCGGCCGTTTGATAAGGTTACATACTTAGCAGGAACGGTCATGCTTAGCTCCGACGTTGTTTTTTGATCGGGCTTATCGATCGTGGGGAACCAGCCTGAGGAACTTTCGGGTTCGCCTTCTGTCCATATCTCGGTTGGCTTATCTTTCTCGCTCCCATCGGGGTTAATAAAATACAGGCCTTTTTCATTTTTCCGAAGGCCTTTTCGCTGGTTGGGCTTAGCCGTGTAATCCAGGTAGATAACATAGTTTTCTGCCCGGCGGTACGCTCGGTCCAGGTTGATGCGCAGGCTAAGGCTGTCATAATTGAACTTTAGGGGGATGGTTTGACCCTTTTCAACTATCGCAACAGTGTGAATATCCATTCCTTTTGCATCCAGTCGCAAACTATCAGTCGGGTAAAAATGGGGGTGTAAGGTTATCCATTCCTTACCATACAAATAACATTTTTTATAGTCAAACTGCACGTCGAGCCTGGTATGTACCAGGTCGTTAATTTTAACTGGCGTTTCCCGGTAAGGAAGGGATTGGGCATTCAGGCTGCCGGATAAACCGCAGGCCACAATCAATGTGACGAAAAAATATTTCATGTCTTCAGTAATCTAATTGGTCAAATATAGTACTATTTATTACATAGTACTATATTTTTCAAGTTTTATTTTGACTGAATGGTCTGAGCAGGTTTTTCCCGTGTTTTGCTCCATAAAAAAGCCCGGTCGCAATGGGCCAGGCTTGAGCACATACCGTTTAAATTACCGGTGCAGTCCCGGTGGCTTTTTGGTAGTGTCTCTTTTAACGGTATCTTTTTTGGTGTTCTTGTGTTTCGTGGTGTCCTGCTGAATGCCTGGGATGGCCGAGGCAAACGAGCCGATGGTGAACATGGACAACAAGAAGACTGCAATCAGCTTTTTCATAGTTTTTAGATTATGGTTTACAGTAAACAATTTGGTATCACCGGCTAAAAAAAGAACATTTCGTTTAATATTATTAACCAATGATTAATAACAATAACTTTTTGAATTGGATTTTATTATGATTTAGATTAAGTTAAAGGATCGCACTCGTAGCTCCATTGGTACCAATGTTAATTTTAGGGGCGATTTTCCTGACGATTCATTGCAGCGAAGGCCTTAACCGAACAACAAGATTACGCGGCAAGTCGGTAGATAATATGAAATTGTAAACCGGATTTAAGCCCCGCTTTCCCGATCAGCCCTATCTAACCTGAATTAGTATTGCATATCCTAATGTTACTACCAGGATTTAGTCCGGCCTAAAAGTTTACTTTAGATGAATTAATTGTTTATCAGTTTGAAAAGACTTAGCGGTGTCGTTTTTAATTCAACTATACTTTTTGTTTGTGCTGCAACATTGCAAATGACGCTCCATGAATTGGGGCATTTTGTAGCCGCGATATTGGTACATGCAAAAAATGTGACATTGCATCACAATTTTGTGTCAACCGACCTTTTTGCCATGTCAACGTCCCGTGCCGTTTTTTATTCGGGGGCCGGTCCATTGGTGAGTTTGCTTATCGGGATTTGCTTTCATTTGGTTTGCTACCGGCAAAAAAAGCGGGGCCTCGCATTTCTATTCAAACTTTACATGGCGGTTTTTGGGTACATCGGGTTCCTGGGCTATTTAGCGATAGCGCCGCTTTTTACCTATGGCGACACGGGATATATTTTTCAGGCGCTACACTTTCCCACCTGGCTAACCATCGTGATTGCTATCATGGGAGCACTGGTACTCTATTTAATTATCAGTAAATTGATGAGGTTTTTTGTAGAAATGGGAACCGGCAGTATTATTGCCGACAAAAAATCCAGGCGAACCTTTATGCGTGCACTTATCTGTTATCCCTTATATATTGGTATCCTGGTTACTACGTTTCTCAATTTGCCTGTACCATCAGTCCTAAGCTTAATTTACCCGATATTCAGCCCATTTGCCTTAATGTGGGCATATGATAGCGCCATTGCGAAGCCCTACCCAACCGATAACATGAGCATTGATATAAATGGAATTAATAGAATTCAGCCTGTATGGCTAATTATTTTGTTTTTGATCATCGTTCTGAACCGGTTTTTGGTTTATGGAATCAACGTGAATTAGCCAATATTTATGCTGATGGTCGTGTCACACCTCATGATTGGTACATGATTTAATAGGCCATTAGTACTCCTCTATTCAATGTGACCGGTTGTCATGTGTCATGTACCAGAATGCGGCACCAAATTATTATAATTGTATAATAATCAATCTCAACCCTTTAATCAGCTACCGCCATGGTACAGTCAGTCAACCAAAGCCGTAAGGCAGTCCTGCTTTTTTTGTTGTTTACATTTGGATTAAGCTCGATATTTTATTTTTTGATCATCCAAACCGGTAAGCTTGGAAGCGGCTTCGGTATGTATGTTACGGGCATCATGTGGTGTCCGGCAATGTCGGCATTTATTACTTCGAAAATACTTAAGCGCGAAATATCGGCCCTCGCGTGGCAATGGGGTAAACCCAGATACCAGATATGGAGTTACCTGGTGCCATTGTTGTATAGCCTTGTCGCTTATCTGATCATCTGGGTAACTGGATGGGGTGGCTTTTATAACCACGAATTTGTTGGACAGATCGCCAAATCTTTCGGGTGGGAACATTTGCCAAAGGCTGCGATCATCCTGTTGTATTTTATTTTTACAGGCGTATTCGGTATGGCAGGCAGTTTAGCAACAGGTTTGGGCGAAGAAATAGGCTGGCGCGGCTTTTTAGTGCCCGAGTTATTCAAAACCATTAGTTATACAAAAACCTCCCTTTTGGTTGGCATCATATGGGCGATGTGGCATTTCCCGATCCTGATCTTTGCGGATTATAACAGCGGGACCCCTGCATGGTACGGCCTTAGCTGCTTTACCATTATGGTGGTAAGCATCAGTTTTGTTTTTACCTGGTTCCGGTTAAAATCAGGCAGTTTATGGACAGGAGCCATATTGCATGCAAGCCATAACCTTTTTGTTCAATCCATATTTACACCGCTTACTATATATAACAGTCATACCAAATATTTTATCGACGAATTTGGAGCTGTACTGCCCTTAGTTTGCCTGGGCCTGGCTATTTATTTTTGGACCAGGCGAAAGGAGCTGGCTAATGTGAAATAGGCGATTCGCTTATCCTCCGCCGGACGTTTATCAGGTCGCATCGTACGGTGTGATCCTTTTTAAAATAGTGGTCAATACTAAACTGAAGAGCACAAATATTACAAAAACCATATATCCCGGTTGCAGCGAGGTGATATTGTCCGTAGTAGTTGTAAGCAAGCTGTTATGTATGTTCAGGTTTGAAAGCTGGCTTTGCAATATCCCGTTGAGGCCGATATAAGTCATTAAAATACCCACAACCATCACATCGGCCATAGTCCAATGACCGGACTGAAACGTAAAATATTTTACCACTTTATTTTCGGCAAAATCCTTCCTGGCCAGAATGTGCACACCTGTAAACACCAGCCGCAAAACGGGAAAAACAACTATAAACACAAGAATTAATATACCGACAAGAACTGCATCGGGCTTAGGTTGCTGTACTAACGTGCTGACGATGCCCGATATACTTTTACTCTGAAAAAATAACACCTGGTTATTAAAAGCAACTTTTTGGCCCATCAGCATAAAGTTGAGCGTTTTTATACGGGCGTCAACTTCGATAATGGATGTCGTTACCCCAACCGTTATAAGTATAAAAGCGAACAGCAACGACATTACGTAAAGGGTTGCCTTTAAATGATATTGATTTCGTATAATCCACCAAACCGCCAGTACCAGTAAAATAATGCCAAGCATTCCAAACAGGTATTCAAAGGACAGCTTACGAATGACAGCTATCTGGCCGTTTATTTGCTTATCAAACTGCTCGGCATCCGAAACATGGTATTTATGGTACATGTAGCTGGTGACTGCGGTGCTGGCCGTTCCAGTGCTATCGTAGGTTTCTTTCTCCAGTTGGGTTATCTTACTGGTAACGATACCTTTAATTCTTTTTTTACTTGCCGGGCTGGTAACTTTATTGATGATAGTTTTGGCAAACGAAGGCACCAGTGCCTGTACCTGACCGGAATCGACAAATTTCTTGAATGCAAATTTTTTCAGTTTTCCAACAATAGTTGTTTGGGGTTTATTGATAGTAACTATCGTTTTATCAACCACATTGTGGAGCTGCTGTTCCACCTGTGTAAGCAGTTGTTGCTTTTGTTGAGGAGTTATATTAAAATCGTGCACCTGGCTATTTACCACTGCCGCCATCTTGTCGCGCCATTGATCAACAGAAAATATCCCGAAGGTAATATTGTTGATGGTACTGTAATCTTCTTTGATCTGTTTTCGCTGACTGGAAAGAGCGTGCAAGTTATATCCGCACCATGCCTCGCCGCAAAGCAGGATGCTTACCCCGAGGATGAGCAAAATGTTTGACAGACCGAATCTCCTGGCCTCCGGAGTTTGTTGATGAGTTGTCAATGCTATAACTAATTAAAATAATTTAACATTTGGTTGATGCCTGGCTAATGTGAATCATAAGGTGTAATAAACTTCAGTATGGTGGAAAGGACAAGTCCGTATAAAACAAAGCTGATGAATATGATATAGCCTGGTTGCAGCGCAGTGTTGTTGGTAGTAATGATAGTTAAGGCATTACTCCGGATGTTCAGGCTTGCCAGCTGGCTTTCCAGTAAACCGTTCAAGCCAATATAGGTCATTAATATGGCTATAACGATTACGTCGGCCATGCTCCACTTGCCGGACTGAAAAGCAAAATACTTAATGATTTTATTTTCGGCCAGTTTCTTTTTGCTCAGCAAGTGAATTCCTGTAGAACTCAATTTCATAAGCGGAAAAAGAATACTGAACACCAATATCAATATACCCACCCCGATTGAATCCCATTGCGGTTGTTTTACCAATACTTTAACCACATCGAGGATGCTTTTGCTTTGAAAAAATAACACCTGGTTTTTAAAAACCACATGCTGTCCCAGTAAAACAAAGTCGAGCGATTTGATGCGCGCGTCTACTTCTATCATCGACGCAGTTAACCCTACTGCCAGTAAGATAAAAGCAAATAATAACGACATCACAAATAGTGCCGCGTGCAACTCAACCCGTTTACGAAGTATCCACCACAACATCAAAACAGCTATGATGCATGCCAGCATGGCAAAAGAATAGTCGTAGGTTATTGTGCGTATCCTGGCAAGGGAGTTTGTAAGCTTACTGTTAAATTCGTCCGGCGAAGAGACGTGATATTTAAGGTACATCTTATTGATCAGCGAATCATTGGCAGTGGTTGTACTGTCAACGTATGCGCTTTGCTTTACCTGCGCGAATTTGGACATCGCAAGGTTGCTGAGCTTGATTTTACTTTGCGGGTTATCTATTTTAGCTATTATAGTCTTCGCGAATTCGGGCACCTGGGCCTTTATCTTGTCGGTATTTACAAAGGTTTTCACAGCAAGTACCTTTAACTTACCGCCTACCGATTTTTGCGGTTTGGTAACCAGCGCCTCAGCTTTATTGATCAGTGCAAGAATGATTTGCTCCACCTCCACCTGGAGAGCCTGTTTTTGTTTGGGCGTCAATGTAAAATGACGAACCTGGTGGTTAATAATAGCGGCTACCTTATCGCTCCATTGGTCCACAGAAAACAGGCCAAGGGTAATGTTGTTGACATTGGAGTAATCCTCCTTTATTTCCTCCTGCTGATTGGAAAGGCTATGCAGCTGGTAGCCAAAATATGCTTCGCCGCATAAAAGTACTCCAAGGCCAAGGATCAGCAGTAATTTGGACACGTTAAAGCGCTTAACGTTTTCAGTCACTGGTATTTTTGTCAACTTTATATTATTTTAATTTTAAAATTGGTTTGCTGGGCGGCGAACAATTTGTAATCCATCGATTAAAATGCTTCGCCAAGATTCAGGAAGATACCGCTATAGCCGTTACTGAATGCATAGTCAATCCCGAGATTAGTTCCCGACCCCTTATTAAATTTAATCCTCAACCCGGTACCGGCCGCCGGGTGCCACGAGGTAAATAACGTGCCCGATCCGCTAACCGTACTGATGTTGCTGAACACCACAAAGCCCAAAAACCCATTTTCTGTAATATCTCTGCGGTATTCGCTCTCGAAATAAAACAGCGTCTTTCCCCGGTAACGGTTTTGTTCGATCCCTTCGCCTGAACGATTGTAGGGGTCCCAGCCGATGCTTGGCAGGTCAAGGTAAGGCACATCTCCAACGGCGGACCATAAGAAGGTCCAAAAAGCCAGCGTATTTTGATTAAACGTATTTGTTGGGTTAAGCGGCAGGTACTTCCTTAAGTCGATATAAACCGAATTCCATGTATTGTTACTGCCCAAAAAAGTTGGATTTACCCGGTAAACTATGTTAGCATAGGCGCCGGGTAATGGATTAATAGAGTTAGTCCTGGTATCATAAAGCAGGTTGAAGGTAATGCCCGATGAAAATGAACTCCCGGCCGTGCCATAGGCATAATTGGTAAATTGTGCAAGGTTGGTTGCCGGATCATCACTATGAATATTGGAGTGAAAATCCATGTCGTAGCCAACGCCCGCAAATAGATATGGCCTTATCCGCTTGAGTGCGCTTTCGTAAAAGCGGATGTAATTATAATCTACCAGGGTTTGGTCGGCATTACTGTTGGCGCTGCCTAAACCCCAGGTATATTGGGGATATCTCAGCAGCCTTATGTCGCCCTGAATAGTCCAGGTGTCGTTGGGAAACCAAATACTGTTTCTTAAAGGAAGGCCAAACCTGTTGGTAAAATTCCAGTATGGGGCAAATACCGCACTGGATAGGTTAGTAGTTTTGCGGGGGCCTAAATAAATACCAGCTGTGGTGCTGGTCACCAGCGCGTGGCCACTTCCGCCCGGCACAGTCCCGCTAATAGGCAATATGGAAAAATAAACCTTTTTATCGCCTTGTGTCCTGACCACTTTTGGGCGAATATGTAACCAGGACTTACCGATATCAATCAAATCCAGCTGCCTGATGGTATCGCGTTTCTTTACTGTATCCGGTACAACAGAACTAGCGGTTTGCGCATAAGCCGCGCAGGAAAGGAAGCAGGAAAGAAGGAGAATAGTAAAAATTTTCATAGAGTATGAGTTATAGAAGTATCGGGAAACCCATCCTTCAATTTTTCATTTGTGAGTTGTTTCCAGTAAAATAAATTTAATTCTGCCCGGATGGGGTCAGAAGCGCTTAGTCGCAATTATTAGTGTAATAGCAAATAAGTGTAACATTTATTCTGCTGACTTGTTTGTTGGAGTAATATCTTAACACGGCCGTAAAGGTCCGTTCCGGGAGAACCAGAAAATTCAATTGGTTAAATTATAGTACAGGTACGGGGTCGGGCAGCGCCGGGGTCTTTGGATCAAAAACTGCTACGCCCACTCGTGAATCTGCACAGCCGTAGTACAGGAACCATTTTTTATGGAAGTAAACCAGCCCCTCGATAAAAACTGTTCCATTCACATATTGCCCGCTTTTTTCAAAGGGAGCCATCGGGCGCAAAAATGGTACATCGAGGCGTGCGATTGCTTTAGCAGGATCATCCCGCGAGAAAAGTACCTGCCCGGCGCAATAGGCGTTCCCGTTAAAACGCTTGTCCCCGCCATCGCCGGGATGGTTTTTTCCGTTATAAAATAAGATGATGCCGCTATCGGTCATTATAGCTGGGGGGCCGCACTCCGTGAGGTCGCTGTCGAAATAGCCTTTACGGGGCGATATCAACTGTTTAAGTTCGCCATGTTCATCCACTAAGGGACTCCAGTCGACCAAATTTGTCGACGTAGCTGCATATACGTGCAGTTCGCCCCAATACATCCAGTAGCTGCCGTGTATCTTCGCTATTACCTGGCGGCCACCTTCCAGTTTCGTCACTATAGAGGCAGACTTATGGGGGATATTAAAAAACTTTCCGTTATAGGCCTTTCTAAATATTGGCCCATGTTTTACCCAGGTGACCAGATCCTTTGATGTTGCCACACCCAGCCGGGGAACGTGACGGTTCCATTGTGTGTAGAACATCACGTACGTTCCGTTTGCCGTTACCGCAACCCTCGGATCTTCACAACCTCCGGGCCATTCAAATTCCTTTTGACTATCATTTCCCGGAAACAATACCGGCTTGGTTTTGCGTTGAAAGTGCAGGCCGTCGCTGCTTTCCGCATAACCTATCCGCGACGTACGGGTTCCAATCACCGACCCTGTCAAGTCTTCCGATCTGTATAGCACAACGATCTTTCCATTTTTTACCGTAGCAGCCGGGTTAAAGGTGTAATTCGCCTCCCATCGAACCATTTTGTTCGACATGGGATCCAAAAATTGCGCGACAGTATCCGGTGAAATTAACGGGTTAATATTTTCCGGCCTCGCAAAACCACCGAAGGCCCATTTCGGAAGCGCATTCGGGTCATGAACTTGCGCGATTGAGTAATTAGAAAATAACAGGCAGGCAAAAGCCGCTGTTAATTTGATGAGTCTTTTATCCATGTAGATATATTAGCAGATATTGTTGTTGGTTTATCTTTTATATTAGAGCCGCCAGGAAAGCCGGTTTATAAATTATTGGCAGCAATCATCATTAAAATCGATTCAATTTTCTCTTGCAGATATTCGGCATAGGTACCTTATTCAGCTGCATATCCCATCGATCAAAGCATGGTGTTGCCTGGTTTAAAGATACTTAATTCCAATGTGAAAACATTATCTTAAATATTTTTACATTAACCCCATTTCGGATAATAGTTTTCTATAAAAGATACGGCTGTAGCCTGCCGGCAAGTCTGGCAATTCTCCAAATGCTTCTAATC